>Ga0256827_10001598_pt1 | contig 14571 bp, 16 predicted proteins | sample CV84metaG_FD_185977 | JGI IMG/M metagenome (GOLD analysis project Ga0256827, IMG submission 185977) | Hydrothermal vent microbial communities from East Pacific Rise, Pacific Ocean - CV84 | ecosystem: Environmental > Aquatic > Marine > Hydrothermal vents | place: Pacific Ocean: East Pacific Rise... | reverse complement strand
AGAATGTGTATTTTCCGGCAAACTCAATTCACGGGTTGGTAAATACTCTTTATCTACCCCATCCTTTCCATAGGGAAATCCCTCGGGATCGCTTTCCCATAGGGGGAAAATCCCTACCACATCCACAGGTGGGTCTCCCGCTTCGAATTCACATGAGATTGATAATTTTAAACCATTAACCTTGCTTTTATAATAGACACTAATGCTTGAATGATGCTGAAGGAGTTTTTGCCACAGGGTTAAATCGAAACGATATTCAATCACATTATGATAGACACTATTGACGTTATACGAAGGCAGATAAATACGAGCAAATTCAATCTTTTTAATCTCGGCAGAAGCATCATCATTATCTAATTTTAATGATAAATATTCTTCCGATTCAAACAAACAGTCTTCATTAAGCTCGATATGTAACAATAATATCAGGTTGCTAAATGATTCCGAAGGAAGATCTAAAGCCACTTCCTGCATGCCTGTTTGCAAGAATATTGGCTCCGAATCCTGCTCTTTTTGAGCATAAGAATGATGAGCTATACCCAATAAGACAATCAATAAGGAAAGATAATATCGCTTCATATTATAGTTGTTTGAATAAATTCAAAGTTACACCATTTTTTAATATGCCAAATTCTATTTAATCAAGTAGTATAAACGGAGAATCATTGCTTTTATTGTGAATTGATTCACTAAATGTAAAAACAAGCATATTTACCAACTAAAGCATTAATAATGAGAATATTTTTTGTAATATTGTCTCTAAATAAAACGTCAATAAAAATGAAGAATAAGAACAAAATTATTATTGTATCTATCATTATTATGATAAGCCTGGTATGGATCTTTTACCCTGCTGCCACCGATAAAAATGCCATAAAAACGCATGTTAATTATGGAGAGTTTGTTATCAGCGTGACTACCACAGGGGAATTAGATGCTAAAAATGCAACCGAGATAAAAGGGCCTGCTAACTTAAGAAGTATCGAAATATGGTCGGATATTAAACTCGAGAACATTGTTGACGAAGGAACGGTGGTTGACTCCGGTGATTATATTGCCTCTTTGGACAAAACATCTGTATTAAACAAACTCAAGGAAGTAGATTCGAATCTGGATAAGCTGAAATCGCAGATTACCAAACTAAAGCTCGATTCGGCACTAACCCTACGGTCGGCCAGAGACCAAATCATCAATTTGGAATACAGCGCCGAGGAAGCCCGATTAGAAGTAGAAAACTCGAAATACGAACCTGTTGCCACCCAAAGAAAGATGGAAATCACCTATGAGAAATCTTTACGAGCGCTGGAACAGGCCAAAGAAAACTACCTGCTGAAAAAAGACAAAGAAGAAACCTCCATTCAGGAAATCATGATAGACTATAACCGCGATGTGAGTAAAAAAGAAAATATCATGACGGTTCTGGAAGAGTTCACGATTAAAGCACCTCAAACCGGAATGGTTATTTATGCCAAAACCTGGAGGGGCGACAAAATTAAGGCCGGATCGATGATCAGCCCCTGGCGACCCACCGTTGCCAAGCTCCCCGATTTAACACAAATGCTGATTAAAACCTATGTGAATGAGATAGATATCAGTAAAATCATGAAGGATCAAAAGGTAGAGATTGAAGTTGATGCCTTTGCCGGAAAAACCCTTGAAGGGAAAGTATCGTCGGTAGCCAATATTGGCGAACAAATGAAGAATTCAACGGCTCATGTCTTCGAAGTAATCATTCATGTTTTTGGCGAAGACGAAGACCTCCGCCCTGCCATGACCACCAAAAATACCATTATTACCGATAGAATACCCGATGTTTTATACATCCCATTAGAATGTTTGAATACCGAAGACAGCATACAATTTGTTTATACCAAGGGTATTAAGAAACAAGTGATAACAGCCGAAAGCAATCAGGAAAGTATCATTATTAAACAAGGCCTTTCAAAAGACGATGAGATTTATTTATTCCCTCCGGAAGGAGCCGAAAGATGGCCTTTAAAGGAACTCCCCAATGTTGAAGCCACAAAAAACAATACGAGTGAATAAGAATAAATTAGATAGATATCTATTAAGCATTCAAATTGCTACTGTTGCTGTTATCGATAATAAGGTACGATCGATGTTAACAGCCTTAGGGATTATCTTTGGCGTTGGTGCTGTTATTGCCATGTTGGCCATTGGTACCGGTGCTAAAAAGGAAATCCTCGATCAAATGAAACTAGTAGGGGTCAACAATATTGTGATTACGCCCATTGGCGAAATGAACGATAATGAAACTACGGATGAAGAGAATGAAGACACCGAGGATGATAAAAAAGGCAGTAAAGAGAAACTCTCCAGAGGACTGAACCTCAACGAGGCTAACTCTATCATCAATTCCATCCCTAGCGTAGAAAGAATCAGCCCCGAAGTAACTAATAAAACCCGCATCATATATAACGGAAAAGGTGTTAAAGGAACTTTTACAGGTATCACACACCATTATTTTAATATCTATAGTCTTGAATTACAAAACGGGAGTTATTTTAATGATTATCAATATAAAAATGCCAAACAGGTTTGTGTGATTGGCCATAATATCAAATCTAAGCTCTTCCCTACCGAAAACGCTGTTGGAAAACAAATAAAATGTGGCGATGTGTGGTTAACCATCATCGGCGTATTAAAAAGTCATGGTAATACCGGAAGGTCCGATTTGGCTGATTTAAAAATCGGAGACTTTAATATGAATGTATATGCGCCTATTCAAACCGTTTTGCTCCGCTTTAACGACAGGTCTATCATTACCAAAAAATCGCTAAAAGGCCGTAGCCGACAAAATTCTACCAGCAAAGCAAAAAACAGAAACCAACTTGATAAAATAGTGGTTCAGGTGAAAGAAACATCACAACTAAAAAGCACCGCTGCTGTATTGAATAAGATGCTACTCCGACGACATGCAGGTGCCAAGGATTTTCAAATCACCGTACCCGAATTATTACTAAAACAAGAACAGAAAACCCGCTCCATCTTTAATCTGGTATTGGGTGCTATTGCCAGTATCTCACTTATTGTAGGCGGCATTGGCATTATGAATATCATGCTGGCTTCGGTGATGGAACGTATTCGCGAGATAGGTGTGAGACGTGCCATTGGTGCGACTCAAAAAGATATTGTATTTCAGTTCTTAAGCGAAGCCATCCTTATCTCGGTTTCCGGTGGTATCATTGGAATAGCACTAGGGGTATTAATTGCCAAACTCATCACACAGTTTACCGAAATACCCACTATCATTAGTAGTTTCTCTATCATTATTTCTTTTGGCGTAAGTGCCGGAATAGGTGTTATCTTTGGTTATATGCCGGCCAAAAAAGCAGCTATCCAGGACCCTGTTACCAGTCTGCGTCACGAATAAATTAATTCAAAGAACATATATGCAAATAATTATGAAAAATATATTAATCTTTTTATTTAGTTGTTTATTGAGCTTATCATCGTTTTCACAGAACAAAACACTCACCTTAGACGACGTGATTAAAATAGCTTTGGAACAATCGCCGGACGCCTTAAATTCGCGGCATCAACTCCGAAAGAGTTATTGGGAATACAGATATTATAAGGCCACTCAGCTCCCATCGCTTAGTTTCCAGGGAGAGATTCCATCTATCAACAGAGCCTATAAAAAGGTAACAAACTACGAAGATGGACTGGAAAGATATGTGGGACAGAGTTATGTGTCGTATCAGGGAAATTTAAAACTAAACCAGGCTGTTAGCTGGACAGGAGGTAATATTTTTATGCAATCGGGTTTGCAGCAAGTCGTCAATTACACCGATTCTTCCACTATCAATAGCTTTTTATCCACCCCCATAAATATTGGATTCAACCAACCTCTTTTTCAATATAACAGATATAAATGGGATAAAAAGATTGAACCTCTGAAATTTGAAATCGCGAAAAAGAAATATCTCGAAACCAACGAACAAGTATCTATTACGGCCATCAATTATTTCTTTAAGCTATTGATAGCACAAGAAAACTATAAAATCTCACAAATCAATGTATCAAACTACGACACACTGTATAAAGTGGCCAATGGCAGATATAATCTGGGAAAGATTGGGGAAAATGAATTATTACAAATAGAATTAAGTCTGCTGAAATCGCAATCTGCACTTGAAAAGAATGCTCTGGAATTGGAAGATGCCATATTTAAACTAAAGTCCTTTTTGCGCATAAAAAATGAATTCCAACTGACTCTACTCATCCCTGAAGTGACTTTTACTAGCAAGATAGACCCTGACCTGGCTCTTAAAAAAGCCATAGAAAACAGTTCGATACAACAAGACTTCGACAAACGATTACTCGAAGCACAATCCAATGTAAACAAAGCCAAAACATCCAATGGCTTTAATGCCAATCTTTATGCAGTATATGGCTTAACCCAAAGTGCCGCTCATATCTCGGATGCTTATAAAGACCCTCGCGACCAACAGCAACTAACACTGGGTATAGAAGTGCCTATCTTAGACTGGGGACAGCGCAAAGGACAGGTACGAATGGCTCAGAGCCAGGAAGAGCTTGTAAAAACATCCGTAGAACAAGAACGTATAGATTTTAAGGCTACCATATATTATAAAGTATCGGAGTTTAATATTCAAAAGAACCAATTACTCATTGCAGCAAAATCGGACACCATAGCACAAAAGAGTTATTTAGTATCGAAGAACAGGTATCTGATTGGGAAAATCGGGGTCACCGATTTAAATATCGCCCAAAGGGATACCGATCAGGCCAAGATTGGTTATATTCGCGAACTAAGAGCTTATTGGGTGAACTATTTTGGTCTGCGAAAATCTACCCTATACGATTTTAATACAAAAGAAGATTTAGATGTGGCTTACGAAGATATTTATAAAGATTAATTCAGATTCATTTCTAATCATTAATAATTATAATATTGCATCATTATTTAATCTGAAAAATCAAAAAGAATGAAATCTAAATATTTATTATCGGGGATATTTCCACTTATTGGCATTATTGTTTTAATAAGTTTCTCCAATTCCACTTTTGCACAGATAGGAGGTCTATCCGGGTCGAAATTGGGGGCGCTTTGTGTAGATGTAGTTGACCATCACAAAATTGAGTTTGAACCTGCGTTTTACACCTCTGTTTCTAAGCAGAGATGGGATAACGACGACCATTTAGAAGATATATACGGCAGCAGCGACAGTGTGATTCATAATACCGGAATGGCTTTTAGGTTTACTTATGGTTTATGGGATAAGATGGAAATAGGAGCCAGTATTTCCACTGATTTACAATTAAGTAGCTTTGGGCTGAGGTATATTATATTTGCTAATGAGAAAAATGGCTTAGCAGCCATTGCAGGAGCCAACATCCCTTTTGGTAATAAAACCATTGATAATTCTATCCGATTGCAAGAAAATATAGCTTCGGTTGGTGGTGGTGCCGTATTTTCATCACAGTTTACCGAGAACTTATCTCTTGATTTGAACGCTCAATATATGTTTTTCCTTCAAAACACCTATGAACAAAATAAAGGGAGCTACTTTTTGAATGCCGACCTGGGTTACTATATTTTTGATCATCAATTACAATTCATCACCGCCTTGGCATACCAATCTACATCATTTGAGTCATTTGATAGTCACGTGCTTACGCTAAATCCAGGCGTTACCATCGAAACAGGAAATAATTATATTATCGTCCTCTCTGCTCCATTTGATATCGCAGGAAAGAATTCGAATAAAAATGCAGGTTTTTTAATGGCATTAACACTGACCTTTGATTAAGAATCCGTTGGAGGGACTAAGAGAAGATATGCTTTTTCGGCTGCCAGTTTTTCGGCTCCTTTAATAGAGTAATCTCTTGATGACGACATCACTTTACCATCAACAATCACCTCTACTTCGAACTGTTTACGATAGCCTGCACCCAATTCCTTCACCATTTTATACTCCAGTTCTTTTTTATTCTTCTGGCAATACTCAAGTAAAGCACTTTTATGGTTCATCTGAGTATTCTCAAGCTCTTCGATATCAAAGTGCACACTTAATATCCTGTCAATGATAATCTTGACACTAAAATCGTATCCTTTGTCTAAAAACAAAGCACCAATCATAGCTTCAAAAGCATCACCATTAATCGACCTGAAATGTTTATTAGGATCATTATCCACCATGATGAGTTTATCGATACCCATTTTTTTAGCCAGCTTATTTAAACTCGCCCGGCTAACAATCTTCGAACGCATATCGGTTAAAAAACCTTCATCCTTTAAGGGGAATTTCTTAAATAAATAATCGGCCACTATAGCACCTAAAATGGCATCGCCCAGATATTCTAATCTTTCGTTGCTCATCTTAGTACCACTAGCCACTGTTTTAGCCACCGAGCGATGACGAAGGGCTAGCTTATACAAAAAAATATTTCCGGGATAAAACCCGAAAATATTTTTTATAGAGTGATAAAACTCTTTATCACTTGAGAATTGTATTTTTAATCGATTTAATGGATCTGCCATCAATGATTATTTCATTTTCTTAAAGACGATAGATGCATTATGACCTCCAAAACCAAAAGTATTTGATAAAGCCACATCTACAGTTCTTTTCTTTGCTTTATTAAAAGTAAAATCAAGCTTGTCATCAATTCGGGGGTCAATCTCAAAATGATTGATAGTTGGAGGTACCACATCGTTCTGCACAGCTAAAATAGTTGCCACAGCTTCAATAGCACCGGCAGCACCCAATAAGTGACCAGTCATCGATTTTGTTGAGTTGATGCTAATATTGTAAGCATGTTCTCCAAATAAGGTTTTAATAGCCAATGGTTCAGCAATATCACCTAATGGTGTAGAAGTACCATGAGTATTAATATGATCCATATCAGTAGGCTCCATACCGGCATCTTCCAAAGCCGATTTCATGGCTAACATAGCACCTAATCCCTCGGGATGTGGGCTGGTCATATGATGAGCATCGGCAGATAATCCGGCACCGGCTACTTCGGCATAGATCTTAGCACCACGGGCTTTGGCATGTTCATACTCTTCGAATACTAAACCTACACCGCCTTCACCTATCACAAAGCCATCTCTGTCCTTATCAAAAGGTCTGGAGGCTGTTTTAGGGTCATCGTTACGGGTAGAGATGGCATGCATTCCATTGAATCCACCAACTCCAGGTTCATTAACCGAAGCTTCGGAACCACCTACTACAAAAGCATCAGCTTTTCCTAGTCTTATATAATTAAACGCATCGGCCATGGCATTAGCTGAAGAAGCACAAGCAGAAACTGTAGCAAAGTTAGGGCCACGGAATCCATTTTTAATGGAAATATGTCCTGCTGCAATATCGGCAATCATTTTAGGGATAAAGAATGGATTAAAGCGTGGTGTACCATCGCCTAAAGCATAATTAGTCACTTCTTTGGCAAAAGTGTCTAAGCCTCCAATTCCTGATGCCCAAATAACACCAACTCTGTTTCTATCTATACCATCTGCTAAAAGATTGGCATCTTTAATAGCCTGATCGGCGGCCACAATACCAAATTGCGTATATAAATCGTATTTTCTTGCTTCCTTGCGGTCGAAATGATCCAAAGGATTAAAATTCTTTACCTCACAGGCAATTTTTGTTTTAAACTTCGAAGCATCAAAACGTGTGATTTCGGCAGCGCCCGAAACCCCATTAAGTAAGCTGTCCCATAATTCTGGGACAGTATTACCTAATGGAGTTAAGGCACCTAGGCCAGTAACCACTACTCTCTTTAATTCCATAATAGAATTATATTAAGCGTTTTTTTCAATGTAAGAGATAGCTTCTCCTACAGTTTGGATATTTTCTGCTTGATCATCAGGAATAGAAATATTAAATTCCTTTTCAAATTCCATAATTAATTCAACTGTATCCAGTGAATCAGCACCTAAATCGTTAGTAAAGTTAGCTTCAGGTGTAACTTCGCTTGGGTCAACGCCCAATTTGTCAACAATAATATCAATAACTTTCGTTTTTGTATCAGACATATTTTCTCCTTTTTAATTTAACAAGGTGCAAAGAAAAATATTTCGCCCAAAGAAACCAACTTTTTTATTCAATAAAAATCAACAAATGTATTTATCTATCTGAATATCAGTTTTATAATGTTTCGAATTTTCTTCCAAAATATTCGAATATTCAGAAATATGATGGAAAAGCGGACGATTTTAACTTTATTTCACATCATCATTTTGTGAATAACGAAATCAAATCTCCAAAAAGTTAAATAATAAATATCTATTTTTGCGCTCAAGGTTTTTTTAACCCAAATGACACACCATGAAAAGAATTGCCATTTTTGCCTCAGGTAATGGAACTAATGCTGAAAATATCATTAGATACTTTAAACAAAGTACCGATATTACTGTGGATATCGTATTAAGTAATAATGCTAATGCCAGGGTTTTAGACCGCTCGGAGAAACTCTCGGTCCCCACCGCCACCTTTAGTAAAGATGAATTCTACAAATCCTCTAAAGTTGTAGATCTTCTTAAAGAAAAAGCTATTGATTTGGTTGTATTAGCCGGTTTTATGTGGTTAGTACCCGAGAACATCATTACAGCATTTCATGAGAAAATCATCAATATCCACCCTGCCCTATTGCCTAAATATGGTGGCAAAGGGATGTATGGAGCACATGTACATCGAGCTGTTTCCGAAGCCAAAGAAACCTCCACGGGGATTAGCATTCATTATGTCAATAATAAATACGACGATGGTGATATTATCTTTCAGGCATCTGTTAATATTAAGGCAGGAGAAAATCCTGATACAATAGCAGAAAAGATTCATGTTTTGGAGCATCGGCATTTCCCTGTGGTAATTGAGGAGATTCTTTTGAACTAGCTTTTACCTGAAGAGCCCTCTTTTTATTTTAAGCAACATCCATAATATCACATTAACTATTAATGTGGTACTGATACTAAAAATAAGTATTATTAAAATACTATAGGAGCCTGCCACAAGTACCGAAATGATTGAGCCTGCAATATCTCCCAGCCAAAGAGTGACCAGATTAAACAATAATAATAGTATCACAAAAAAATACAAACCTTGCTTTGCACCCTTGATATCCGGCATACTGAGAGTTACAGAGCTCCCGATGGAGAAGATAAAATAAAACAAAAGTATGGCCTTTAAAAACGAGGTAGAGAACAAGGTAAATATAAAGCCGGCTGTTTGAACAAAACCAGTGGTTACTCCGGACAAAAGAACTTTAAAATCATTAAAATTCCTTATGTCGTTTAAATTTATCTCGAAGCCGGAAATAGCTATAATGCTACGCCCTGCCAGCAGATAAACGATGATTGAGATAATAATCGGACCAAAAATTACAGGGCCGATTCCGATAAAGAAATTTCCTATATTTTGGTAAATGCTTTTCTTATTATAACTGTGATTCACATAACCCAGAGTTCCATCATGATTGTTAGGTGAGAACAATACCATTTTCTCAATCTTATGTGCAAATACAATAGCAAAAACAGCATGCCCTAATTCATGAACAGCAGTCCCTATACTGGCAAAACCATAAAGGTAAACCTTTTCGCCCAACAGTTGGCTTCCTATGCGGGTGGTATGTTTTGAAATCATATTCATCACAAAAGCCAATAATAATACAGGCCCAAAAAGTAATAATAAATGAAACAAAGTTGATTCTAATACCAGAACCAAATAATGAAACAAGTCCAAAAATATATTTCCTATCATTTCTCAAGGGTTGATTAACAAACATACTGAAAATAATTGAAACCACTATAAGGACACCTACTCATACACAACTGATTTTAAAAGGTCATTTAAGCAGATGAACGATTTTTTGGAGATAATTTCGTATCATTGTAACGATTTTTTGGAGATAATGGTTTTTAGAGCCAATATTTATCATACTAATATTTACTAAAAGATATGAAACGGAGCCTTTATTCAGATTTATTGAAATGGAAAAAAAGTGAAAAACGAAAGCCTCTTCTATTACAGGGGGCACGGCAGGTAGGTAAAACATACCTGATAAATATACTATCCCTTCTCAAGCCATTAAAACAACTGAACTATGGAGGTCCATCCCCTTTCAACTAGCCAAAGAGAATAAGAAATTTAAATATGGAGACGTACGTAAAAACACAAGAGCTTCTACCTATGAACAAACAATAGAATGGCTTAAGAACGCTGGATTAATACATATATCTTATTGTATTAACACTCCCAAACTACCCTTATCTGGTCACACTGATTTCTCCAAATTTAAAGTGTTTATGCTCGATACCGGATTACTGGGTGCCATGCTTAATATATCTTCGGATATCATCATTAAGCCAAACAAACTATTTATTGAATACAATGGCGCATTTATAGAAAACTTTGTCGCATTAGAACTTATACGAAGTGGAAATACACAGCTTTATTACTGGACATCAAAAAGCGATGCCGAAGTGGATTTTGTAATTCAACTACAAAATAACATATACCCTGTAGAAGTAAAAAGTGGTAGTAGCCGAAACTTGAAAAGTATTAGAAGCTATGCCGAAAAATACACCCCCAGTCACATTTTCAGAGTCTCTCCAAGAAACTTTTTTGTTGATAAGGAATTTATTGATATTCCACTTTATGCGGCCTTTCTGTTAAGAGATAATATTATTTAATTGACCCCAATTCTTCCGCCACCACATCAACTCAAAAGCGAGAGCACATCACCCCACACTAATTCGGCTTTGCTTGATTGACGAGCAGGAGAAGTCATAGCATATCTAAAGTTGCCTAAATTGATTTCTTTCAATTCCTCAGCCAATCTATTATCAGATATAGTTGGCTCTATACTATAATGAGTGACTTCATTAGATAACTCTTCAACAATTGATTTTTCAATAGGTTTGGCTGGTTTGGCTTTTCTAATGACTTTTTGTTTTTTCGGTTTAATCATTAATTCTTCCGGAACAGCTTCACCAATAGTATTAGCAATGCGAACCATCATCTTATCCACTTCTTCATCTACTTTATTCTTTCTTTCCTCCAGAAGCATTGATAAGACTTCTTTTAGCAAATCTTTCTCGGTTAACGGAATAGAGAAAATGGAAAAATCGGGATCGGAGTAGAAATACCTGCCATCCTCAAAAACAATAGGGGCGTTAAAACCCAGGATATCACTCTTTAATACCCTGATATCATCTCTGATGGTTCTTTCGGATACCAATTTATAAATACCTCTCTTCTCTCCCATGGACTGGGTACAAAGCTCCTGCAGATGCGAAATAGTACAATTGGCAAAAGGGTTTTTCAAACAGGCATCAATCTGTTTATAACGAATAAGGGCATTTAAATTAGTAGGCATAGCAAGTATTTTAAGTTATAGAAAGATAGCAAACTGGAGTGATATCACCGGACAAAGTTAATGATAAATTAAAACAAAAAATAATGCTAAGTCTGTTCAGGCTTAATCATAATGGATTTATAGCCTTCGGCATCGGTAATAATTTTATAATAGTTGGCTTGTTCAGGAATAATGTTTTTATCAATAACAGCATTAATTTTCGATATGGTTTGTGTGGCCAGACTATCTTCGTTCTTAGCCAATCTGCTGGCGATGCTGATCATCTCATCCCTACTGCTTCTATTGTAAAAGTTCTGATAAATGCGGATAATATCATCGGTATACTCATCCAAATCCGTCGTCCTTATCTGTTTCCTAAGTTTTAGAAAAAACAGGTACAAGCTTCGTTGTATGGGCGACAACTTAAGCGTGATATCACCTATTTGAATTTTCCTGCCATTATTTTCAATTCGTATAGGGAAGGGCTGACGACGGCTACGACGAATATTAAACTCCCGAAAACGAAGCCGGATAGTGTCTAATATTTTGTCTACATGGTCCATCTCAGCATCACTAACACCTTTCTGTTCCAGCCTCTGATAACACTGCGTGCAAATATTAGCCGTTTGAAGTTTTAAGATGATCTCACTTTTATTGCTGCAAAAATCGTTGAGGCAACCAATGGGTTTGAAGTGAGTGTATTTTGAGATTTCTTCCATTGATTTAAACATACGCGATTGCAAAGGAATAGCCACTATCTCATATAAAATGGGGTATATGGATTCCGAATACACATAATCGCTCCAATAAGACGTTTGAACAAAGCCTTGAGGACGGCCATCGATATCAGCCATTCCAAACCAATTCTTTGAATTTCTCTCATTTGTAAGTAATAATATGAAAACATCTGCGGGGATTTGAAACTGCTCCCTATAATTTTGCAAACGGTAAAATAAAGATTCCCAGGACACCGTATCGCCCACATGTTTTTCGGACACCCACTTCTCCGGTTCTCCAATTTTAAATTCCCAAACCCCTGAGATTTTTGATAAAAAATCTACAGCCTGTTCTGCAATAGATTCTTCTAATGAAATTGAATTAACGATAAGTATTTTCATGCCGGATCTTTATCAGAGAAAAAGTGTTTAAAGATAATTATTTTTCTATTACCGGAAGTTCTTTACTGACAGACCATCTTTAAATATCGGTTTATCAGTAGTTTACATACAATTATCATCATGTCGCTTTTTCTGAATAATGCTTGTGATCAAACTTGACAACGTTGTCAATCTTTTGCTGATAAGTGAATATGCGCAATCTTTGTAAAACAAACTAAAAACAAAAACATATGGACACTATGATGAACAAATTGACAGACGCTTTTAGCAAGCAAGACACTACATTACTTAATGTGTTATCGCTGATACCTTCAGCCACACACGAAATGAGTAGGATTAAGGCCAACGGTAACCGAATAGGCTTTGTAAGAGATGCCAACGGCAGATGGTATGCCGATTTACCCAGCTGGCCACTCGACCGGGCACATCTGGAAATGGTGAAAGGAGCCGACGACCTGCTAACCGAACTCTCCAAGGGCGAGAATCGGATTGTACTAAAGGCCACTCAGCACAAAACCAAACCTGATTGCGACCCCGATGAAGCTGTCTTGAAATTATTATTCAAGGATACCGGAGGCTTCTCAGGAACCTATCAGGTACTTGGCAATTACCGCGTTAACCGCGTGTGGCTTTGCCCGGTAATCAACTTCGTTTTTATGAGAGTTCCCAAATACATCAAGTTTAGTAAAAGTTAATTGAAAAAAATCATCATCCAAAGTTATTCAGAAATAATACAACAGTGTGGCTCTTTCGGAAAAAACAGAGCCATACTGTTGCCCAATAATGCCCCAATGATAAAAAATATACAGGAATGATAAATATTTTTTTGTATTGCAAAAAGACTGCAATCCTGGCCCCTATCATTGCAAAAGTTAATTACTAATAAAAAAATAAATAATATGAAAAAGACAGCAGATATTGTAGTAGTATTAGACCGTTCGGGGTCAATGGAAACTATTAAGAACGAAACCATTAATGGATTTAATAACTTTGTTGAAAAGCAAAAAAAATCCGGCATAAATGCACAACTCACATTGGTACAATTCGATGATGAATATGAGCAGGTTTACCAACAATGCCCTATTAACGAAGCGCCTAAGATGACAACTGAGACTTTTGTCCCCAGAGGCCTAACTGCCTTGCTCGATGCCATTGGAAGAACCATTAAAAGCACCCGTAAATACCAGAAACAACATAACGAAACTGATAATAAAACCATTTTTGTGATCATCACCGATGGTGGAGAAAATGCCAGTGTAGATTATTCACGAGAAGATATCTTTAAAAAAATCACCAAGATGGAAAAGAAACACCAATGGGAGTTTGTTTTCTTAGCTGCTAATCAGGATGCTATTGCCACAGCAAGACATTATGGTATTTCTGCCAAAAAAGCCATTCGCTTTGCCGCTGACAAAATAGGAACAAAGGATGTTTTTGAAAGCATATCTGATAAGATGCTATATTCACTTACAAATAATGCCTCATTTGCGTTCTCAAAAAAAGACAGAGAAAAACAGGAGCGGTAGATTATTGATAGTTTTGAGAACCGAAAAATATAAGTTTAATAAACTAAGAACCACAAATTCCAATTAGGGAGTTTGTGGTTTTTTCATACAGCATTAGTAAGATACTTTTCTAAATAGATTCTAAAAATGAAAATAGTCCTTTCTAAAACTTCGGTGAGACTTTAAAAACGAATAAAATGATGTATATTTGAAAGAAATTTCCATTTGCCATGAAAAATATGAAACTAAATATCCTTTTCATTTTTGCTTTGTTCATCATATTTTCAGAGCTTTCGGCACAATCCGAATTAGACAGCCTTTGGTCTGTATGGCAAGACGACTCGCAACCGGACACTGTACGCCTAAAAGCTATAAAATTATATGCCTGGGATGGTTATCTTTTTACTCAGGCTGACAGCGCCTATTATTTTGCAACTTTACTCTATGATTTTGCTAAAGAAAGAGGATTAGAAAAACATATGGCCAAAGCTTTAAACATTCAAGGGGCATCTTTATACCTAAGGGGACAATTGAGCGAAGCGATGGATTGCTATCAGCACAGCCTTGATATCAGAGAAAAAATTGGCGATAGAGCT
>Ga0256827_10001597_pt1 | contig 14575 bp, 21 predicted proteins | sample CV84metaG_FD_185977 | JGI IMG/M metagenome (GOLD analysis project Ga0256827, IMG submission 185977) | Hydrothermal vent microbial communities from East Pacific Rise, Pacific Ocean - CV84 | ecosystem: Environmental > Aquatic > Marine > Hydrothermal vents | place: Pacific Ocean: East Pacific Rise... | reverse complement strand
TCTAGAGTTATGGAATGTTCTAAAGTATAATGCATTTTCAAATGATATAACAGAATGTTTATCTAACATATCAGAATTAACTACTGCTTTAACATCGTCTACTGAATTCAGTGTCACTGTCGGCGGACTATCGATTGTTGAGTTAAACGGGAACATAAGCCTAATACCGGTGTCAGTACTGAACACCAGGCGTTCATTTTCGAGAGAAACATATATCACCGCCATATTTTCCCAACCACCAGATTTAATAGCATCTATTATGTAACTCTCGACAACAAATAAAACCATCTCGCTACGTCCGCTTAAAATAACTGTATCTAATTTAGTGGATACTGAACAAGTTTTATTAAGCGTCACGAATGCCATTAAATCTTCTCTTATATTCTTATTGATTGTTGTGTTTATCATTTATTTTCCTTTTGATTATTGTATCGCATTTAAACATATAACGTGAAAAAATAACTATAACCCGTTAAGGTTATAGTTATCTAGTTAACACACTTACCTATACGCTCTATGATATTAACATTATCATAGTAGTTTTTAAGCGCTATGCGTAAAGTTTCTCTAATACCGTCATTTGGTATTCCGTTTATTATTATTAACATAACCTCTAGTGTCACTATAATACTAGGTACTGATTGATAAGATAACTCGTCCGTTATGCGTGCGTTAGTGCCAGCACGTAACTTTGCGAATTCAATAGGTTTACCCTCAATAACATCGCGTAAGTACGAAGTAGTGAACGGTGTAACACTAACACTATTACTATCTAAATAATTATTTAATTTATAACTCTCGCCAATAGGTATATGTTTTTTCCAGTCGCTAGCTATTGTTGGTTGTTTTGGTTCGTGTGTTGGTTTAGCTTTAACACCTGAACCATACTTACGTATAAGATACTTAAGTTCTTCTAGTACGTTACCACCAACAGCTATACCGTACTCATTCTCAGCTATGATCATACGATTCATTCTGGGGTTAAGATATACTGTGTTATCTTCACAATCATTGTCGGTAACCAATGCCGTTAACAGGCTACTAACCTTATTATCTTTTGTTGTTAACACTATACCCTTAACAGCTGATAAAGCTTTAAATGCCTTAAAGTATTCTACTGTTTCTATATTTAAAACAGCTATCTTATAATAACTATTATTAAGACTTTTAATAGATACTATCTCGTTGTCTATTAGTTTAAAGTCTAATGTGTGTATACCGTTTAAGATATCTAAGATATTGCCTGTAAATACCGTATGTTCCAGTCCTATACCTCCGTCTATGAATATTAGTTCTGCGTTCATATTATTTAAAACTGTTTTTATCTCGTTCATTCTCTTCTCCTTGAATTCTTTACGTGTGTGCAGACTATCTTTACTTAAGTTCACAGCATACTCTTTGTTCGTGCGTCGAGTACGGACTAACATCGGTGTATGCTCTGGGTTAGTGTTTGTCACACAACGACTACTATCACCCACTAAATGATCTGGTACTGGCGCCGGGGTCATATGTTTTAGTTCTTTACGTATAAAACCAGTACATACTTCACAATATGGATAAGTGTACCCGTTTGACTCACAGAATAGTACTGTGCGTAGTTCTACAGTATGTCCAATATAATCTGCTGGGTTACTCATTATAACCAACTTACCATCAACAATTATAGTGCGGTTTTTATAATGTTTCGCATTTTCCATTGTGATAAATACTGTTTGTGTATTCTTAGTACCACAATCGTGTTGTATGCTTGTATTTACTGGTTTTGGTTGCACGGGATGTTTCATTAGTATTGGTTTATTAATTCTAAATAAACTATCTGACTTCATCGCTCTACCAAGTAAATCATAATCTCGATTAGGTTCTGTTTTAACACTCGGGAAAGTATGTACTTTTCCAATAGGGAACTCTAGTGTTGTATACGGTGTTACAGATCCTGGATCTATAATTTTTAATATATTGTTAATTGTACTAACTATACCATTAATTATGTCTGTTTTATATCTACGCGACACTAAATCTAATTTACAATTTAGTCCATCAAAAACATACATAGTCTCAAGCATCACACTAAGACGTAGATGTTTATTCAGTGCTTCATTATTCATTACATAGTTATCGATATACTCTTTAATACTATAACCACCCATTAATGTATTTGATTCTAATAACGCTCCCAATGTCTTTGTTAGTTGCGTTATCTTACTGGCAATTGTTACTTCGTAATCATTAACATCGATATCGTCAATCGTGAATGTCTTATCATCTCTCATACACGCAATTAACGTATTGATTTGATATACTAACATACTAGATGCATAAAGTGTGTCTGTGATAAGCACACCATCAAGATAAACCTTATTCACATTATTACCATTAATCGTAAGTCTAGGTATTTTGTACACAGAAAGGTTTAACGCATGACCTAACGCACCCGACGGTGGCACACTTTCCGCTATCGCATTACCCATGTCAATACTACTATAAAGTTGTGCTAATAAATCGTCTAGTCTCTTACGTTCACCTTTATCCGCAACTGTTAATAGTAAAGACATATCTTGAAATATCTCTATTATTTCGTTAAATGTTTCCTGATCACAATATGCTTCATTATAATTTATGTATAATCCATATTTCATAAAATGCATCACTGTCATAGTGTGTGATATTTCCGCGCCGTCAACTATTCTCTCGTCTTCCGCGATAACTGTTTGTAAGAAATAACCTAAATTCATATTCTCTGTTATTGTGAATTTATGCATTACGTTGTTTGCTAATAAGTTAGCTAATCTATTTTCTAAATTTCTCATGTTAATCTCCTGATTAAAGACTGTCAGAGGTATACTTAATATACTTGGTCTATATTAATAATATACTCTTATTTAATTACCGAACTCATTATATTCGGTTAATACCAGAAAAAATAACCAGCGCAAAGCTGGTTATGGTTAGTAGTTAGCTAAGTTAGGAATTCACCTAACTTAGCTAACTCTGCATTTGATAGTACTCCGCTAGCGCGTAATAGATCAATGTTGTAATCACCATTAACTACGGTCGGTACACCAAAACTATTGCCAAACTTAACTATAGTAGTGTCGGTAATAACTTCACCAGTTTCGCTGTCTTCTAAACCTATGTCTTTCAAAGACATATATACTAGTTCGCTTTCACGAACCTCGACTGAAAACTCTACACCAAATACAGAATCTAACTCTGTATTTATTTTGCTTGCTATTTCTAACATAATATTCTCCTTGAATATAACCATAGTTTAGTATACTTTGTATACTTGGTCCCTTTTATAATATAATGTTGACTTTTAATGGAAATCAATTTAATAAAATAGTACACTAAATACTGTAATGAGATTCTCTAAAGGGGGAACCTAGGAGGAGGGGGATTTGACGATGATGATATTACCATATAGTTAAAAGAGATTAAGGTAACATAACACACTCTAAAAGAGTATGCTATGTGTCTATTTTCATTACTGGTATTTTTAACTTAAATGTAGTACCGTGAGGGCTAGTAGAGACTAACTCTATATCACCACCAGACTCTCTCATTAAGCTTCTATTGATGAATAACCCAACACCTCTAGGCGATATGATATCACTATCTTTTATCCCTAACTTCTTATGTATATAAGATTTAATCTTATTACAATACCTCTTTTTAACTATAACATTTTTACCTGTTTTATCTTTAGTAGTATACCCAGCTTCGAATATCTCACTAACATTAATAATATCACCGTGTACATCTCTTATACCATTACCGTTATCCTCTAACAGTATACTAAGATACCCCGAGTTCAACTTTCTAACTTCAACTTTTATCTTAGTAGCATTAGCTTCTTTAGAATTAGTTATATGGTTATTAAGTATGTTAAGGAACTTACCAGATGTTAATGTGCTGCTTACTGAGTACGTATCTAGATAGTTATCTTCATCTACTAACTCACACTCTATCTTATTAGAAGATTTGTTAAAATTATAACTATTGACACCAGCCATAATATTAAGTATGAGCTTTCTTATAGCTATAATCTCTGAACCATATTTAAGCTGTTTAGTTTCTGACATCTGGAAGAGTACAGCTTCTAAACGTTCTATGTGTAGATTTATCTTATCTTGATACAATTTCAATGTTTCAGGATCGCCGATAATCTCTAATTCTACGCCATTAAGACTACATCTATTACATCTAGACTTCTCACTGTATAGGAATATATTTAATTCGTCTAATACAGCACCTATAAGCGATTTAGTTATGGCCACCGGTTGTAACATCTCGTGATGTGCGTGTTCGGCTATAACACGTTGTAACTTGCTCTCTAACTCTAGTTCCATAGCTCTAGTATTATTAGTTAATGTATTATTCAATCTAACATTAATATGTATGTAAATGAATGTTATGGTCACCATAGTAAATAACCAAGCAAAGAAACATATCACCATAATGTTAGAAGAGACTACAGAACTGGTCATACCTATAGTTATATTATAATTGTCAAGCAATATAGATAACGAATCGACACCTACTATCTTGACACCATCGAAACCAATACCGGCTTCATTAACTGCGTTAGAATCACCTATAATTACTTGTTTATCTACTGATATGTAATTACAGTTATTGAGCTCACAAAGTACCTCTATGGAGTGTATATTATACTTTATTAAAACTTCATACTGTCTCTCTAGATCTTCTTTTATATTAGACAATGCAACTATTGAAAATATATAGACAAAGATAACTGATAACACTGAAGTACCGAACACTATCTTTAAATAATTCTTAAGACTGTACATCGTCTTGTTCAGGTTTTAATAGATTGTAGATAGCTGTTGCTCTATCCCCATTCTTATTGAGATAGTAATCCATAAGATCTTCGCCGTCCGTATAGTTAGCAAATTTTGTAAAATAGTAATCCATAAGAGTATTACGTCTATTCATAGTATGTGCTGTCGAGAATAGTATCTTGATATTAGGGTTATGCTTACGTAACTCTATAGCTATATCGATACCATCTATCTGTAAGAATTCGCCCGTATCTAATTTAATATTGTTCTCTAATGTAATATCTAATATAGCGTAATCTATATGTTCTGCTCTTCTAGCATAATCAAATGCCATAAACCCAGCATCTTCTGAGAAACATTCAACAACACCAAAGTCTTTATAAACATCTAATCCTTTATCACGCTTTATCTTTTTAAAGTCTATATGATATATAAATCTAGTATCTGGAATATCATCCACTATCATTATATTAGGCTTAGTGTCCTCGTTGACTAATAACGGTTTGGTGTACAACGTAAAGTCTATACCATCCACTATACTATCGCGTACGCTATCAGCTATAGAAATTAATCTACTATTCTGATAGGACTCCTCTAATTGTTCCTCTTGTCTATCGTAAATCTCGGGTTTCTTTTCACCCATCCCAAATAACCATTTAAACGTACTTAACATATTATTCCTTTATAATATTGGAATTATTCGAAACTAAGTTCTCGAAGAATCCCATAACTTTATCAGTAGCAGTCGGTGCTGCTACACTTAGTAAAACCAGCATAGATAATGTGAAGGTTAATGTTAACGCAATCTTAGATGTGTTAGGAAGGCTAGCAAACATTTTAAAGAAACCGTGGTCGCGGTCGCGTAGATGACCTTTGGTTATCTTTTCACGTTCCTCAGGCGGTGTATAACGATTTCTAGCGTTAGCGTCTATTTGTATTTTTAGTCTATTTAGAGATCTAAGATTAAGATCAATAAGCGTGGTAGTAGTTTCTAAATTATCCTGTTTAATACTTTCTAACTCTACCTTGTAGTTAGAATATAAAAGGATAATTAACTCTTGCATATCTTCGTCCATATCTTTAACTTTCACAATACTAGACATAACCTCCGTGTCAGAACGGGTCTTTATATTGTCAAAAAGTTTACTCTTTAAATTCTTAAAGTCCTCTTCAACTGTTTTCATAACAATCCTTTTAAAATAATGTATCAAGAAAATAAGAAAAAAAGAAATACTAACTAGACCGAAGCCTAGTTAGTATCGTTACATTTGCCATAGGCACTGTTTCTTATTACATTCCTTACGGTATGTGCTGGTACTTTAATACGACGAGAGATGACATTGGGGCATAAGTTTTGTTTATGCAGTTCACGGATTCCCGCAACTTCCTTACAACTTAATACCTTTTTTATCTTTATCAAATAAACCTATTGAACTTAATTTATGTTCTACTATCGGTATTTTACGTTCATCCCGTACATATGTTTTAAATGGATCGACTAAAGTTAACTCAGTCACAACACCCATACTCAGTAAGAAATCTCTAGTATAGTTATTCGCAGTAACTACTGAGTGATTAACATCTACAAAACCTTGCGATCTATAATAGTACTCAAGTGTTTCACTATCGGGTTTGATTAACAATACAGAGTATATGTTATTTAATTCATTAAGCATAAACTTACCAACACCACGCAATACACTATTATGTACTAACAGTACACCATCTTTATTAACCATACTAATACCAACAACACGGTTATTCTTTTTAACTAGATAAGTGTTAATCAATTCATCCAGTAACCACTCAGTAACAATATCCGAGTTAAGTAATCTACCAGGTGTGTTAGTTAACACAAATCTAATAATTTCGTTATAATCCTTAAAGTCTTGTTTTCTTAGGATTAGTACCATAAAACGCTCCAATAATTTCTGTAGATAACAATACCATTAAATAAAGCATCAATGTGATTAAAAGTAATGGTATTGTTATTAGCAAAATACCTATTGTGTAATAATCAGGTGTACTGTTATTTGTTCTATTGTAATATCTCATACAATTTATCTACACCCAGTCTTTATCTGCTACTGGTGTCCCATCGTGAATGTATTTAATTCTAGATATAAATTCTGGTGTGTATTCGGATTCAATATCATCTTTAACAGCATGAACACTATTACTAACACTTCCGTATTCACTAAAGTCGTGATATACAGTAATGTCCTCTAGGAATAATTTGTTATCAATAGTTTTGTTCACTAATTCCTCTAACGCGCAAATAGCTTTAGTATCACCGCTGAATGCGATTAGTCCAGTTTTATTATAAACTAAAACACCAGCACAAGGTGTTGTTCCGTGGTTAGTTGGTGTAGGGCATAAGAAAAAACGAGAGTTATTAGTGTCGTATCGTCTAGGGTCATATAGTCTAGTTAGCGTATACTTAATATTTGAATATCTTTCAGATGACTTGAAGATACCATCAGTTATTCTTAAATAGTCATCTAACCCGTCGATACCTGTAACTATACTTGTCTTTTTATTGTTGATAAAATAGTTATGGAATATTAATGCTTGTAGATTACCTATATGATCTTCGTGCATATGCGATATATAAACTAATTTAATATCAGCTATATTGAATTCCGTAGTAGCTTCTAGCTTCTTTAATTCTGTTAATACGTTATACCCACAATCGAATAACATATATTCCGATTTATCTAACTTGATCAAGAACGAAGTTGAAACCTCTTCAGTATCTAACCCACTCGCGTTACCTAACTGTTTAACTTTAAATTGTGACATTATTTATCCTATAGAAATATTTTAGACCAGAAGTACTGCGTTATATGCAGCACTATCTGAAAGCTTATTGAAATTAAGATAATTACCTTAATTATTTTCAACATATTGTTTTATCTCAGTGAGTGTCATTCTTCCATCTTTTAATAAATGAACATATTTCCAACCAGCTGCCTGTCTTCTAAATTCACCAACTATTAAAGAATAACTATCACCTTGTTCTAATGATAAATCGCCTTGAAATATGATCTTGTTAGTTTGTGTATCATATACACGACCACGCATAACCTTAGATGTGTTAAAAGTTTGTCCTCTAGATTCAGCGTCGTATATGTTAACAACCATAACTATAGACTCGGTTTTCTTATCTACCTTATTTAAATTTATGAAGATTGTTTCATCATCAGCATCACCGTCACCATCTTCGCCTGTTAAGTTATCACCACTGTGCATAATACTTTTGTTCTGTGAATAGATTCTATCGCCAATCTTAACAGTACCGTAATAAACCACTTCTTCTATCTTACGATCTTTATTTAAACATAACACACTAGCATCGATATCTAAGGCTGCTGAGTTCTGCGGTGTTTCATCCCACTCAATACCAAATGCTATATTCGTAGATGGTAAAGTGTTTACGCTGTCTTTAGTTAATATAACTGTTCTATCTGTAGCAACAATATTGTCACCAGCTATACTATCTGCTAACTCTTCTAAATTACTATTAATTTTAGTACCTACAGCTCTGATTACTTTCTTAAACGATCCAAACATATGATTTTCCTTATTTTATCTCTTCTGAATTCTAATTATATTAGAAAATTGCTAATAATACACTAACGACATTAAAGTCTAGGCATTTATTTTCATCTATAACTCCTTTTATTATTGTTCAATACTATGTTGTTAATACAAAAAAATAACACCACCCGGAGGTGATGTATATTATTTATAGAATAACTCATTAGTATAATCTATAATAGCATTTAGGAACTTAATACTATCCATACCTATACCAGACTTGTTATGGAACTCGTGTAATTCTTCTATATGTTTAACAGAAACACCTAATTGATCTCTTATCTCTGGGTATTTAAAAGATAATAATGAAAGTATACTATATGGTTGTATATTGTCAGTACCATAACCAGCTTTCTCTATTACATATCTACCGTGGTTGATTATATCTTTAGCATTAGCTATAAGATCTATATACTCTTGACCTTGGTGTATCTTGAGATACTCTGTTCTGAATTGCGCTAAAGCTTTCTTAATAGATCTATCTATCTTCTTAATAACACGTTTACCTTTGAAACCAGGAACCTCTACTGTATATAACATCATATATAAAGTTGCGCCTATTAATGCATTAGGCGTACTAACACCAGCTAACTCTTCTCTAACTATTAAACCTTCTATGTCTATTTCGAAATCTTTGTTCATCTTTTCTCCTTGAATTGTGTTGTGTAATTTGTAAATAACTCTGATACCGTCTCAAACCCAGTTAATCTTAACTCGAAAGACATCTTGTTAGTTTCTGGTAAGTGATGTGTATCAACTAGATCTTCCCTCATTAACTGTAGATGCTTTATCATTGCATCCACGGTATCTATAACATCTAAACTATCTTCAATAGTATTAAATTCATTAGCTAGCATTAGGTATCCTCTCGTCTAAATATCTCACTGACATTTTATATTTTGATTCATAATCTATAGTACCTATAGTATCACCATTTATATCCAGTACGTTACGTGTATAACCAACTAACGCGTTATCTAACTTATCTAAATCTGGTTGATACTCACGCAGCACCATATGATACTCTTTAATAGCCATACCACTGTCTAAGTTGTGTGTAGATATAACTCTATATGTAGGACCAAATTCTGTGAATCTAAAGTACCAACCATTCTGTATAGTATCTTCGTTAGGTAGAAAACGTGAGGGTATTATTAAAACCTCTTGTTGTTTAACATATTTATAACCAAGTATCAACTTACGTTTATCAGACTTATACATAAAGCTTAAGTGTTTATCATTACTAACACCATAATCAAAGTATACTCTGTCTATAGTATCACGTGATAAGTTAAAGTGTTTAGCTATATCTTTAACACTATATTTAGTACGTTTATATGTTTCTCTAAGTATAGCTTTCTCTTTAGATCTATATATCTTACTAGCACAAGAAGAACAACCTTTACGCTCTCTTGTTAATAGGTTAGTTTGTGTTTTGCGTGATAAAGCACCGCAACGCATACATTTAGATTCATAATGCTTTACATAACGCTCAGTGTATAAATACTTTGTGATTACACCATACCCAAATCGTCTACCTACTAAATCTATACTACCATCTATTTTTTCTTTACACATTTTATTCTCCTGAATATAAACAACATAACATACAGGAATTAACCTGTATGTTATATTATTCTAAATTAAATTTTTTCGCTAATGTACCTGGGTTACTTAGATATGGATATAAATCTATTACTTCTTTAACAAGTAATAATTGTAGTATCTTAGTAACTAACTCTGAACAGAACCAAGCATTTCTATTATCTAGATTGAACGGAAAGAGTTGTGCGAACATTATACCTGTTCTATCATAGTTCTTACCTACTTGCTCGTCTATCCAGTTTAACACCATATTATAGTGCGCCTGTGTAATTGTAATGTCTAAACGCTTATACTCATATTTATCATTAAGCTTATGTAGTGGCTTACGATAAACACCCTCTTCAAATGAAGATGATACCCAATGATTATTAAGTATCACCTCTACGTGATTATATCTGGAGTTAGTTTTCCAACCTATGAGTTTACTAGCTACCTTAGAATCAGGTAGTATCTTTTTAAACGCTAAAGTTACCTCTACAGTTATCATTGTGTCTTGTGTGTTCATTTTCTTCCATTAGTAAATAATCACCACACGAAACTACCTCATCTTTTAATAACCCTGGATAATCTTCACTAGGCATCCATTGTGTAGTCTCTATTTTACTATATTTGTCTACTGGTGTGAATGTGAAAATATTCTTTAACACGAAATAAAGATAAATAAACATTACTCACCCCCAGAACTTGAACCACCATCACTGCTAGATGATGAACTGTAACTAGAACTAGAAGAAGATCCTGAATCATAACTAGATGAGCCATATGATGTAGTACTAGATGGTCCAGTGTTATGACTTGTGTTACTGTCACTAGATGATGCTGATGATGTAGTTTGTGATGTAGTGTCACTTAAACTTGAAAAAGCATCACAGAAACTAATGTGTTGAAGTGTACTATGTATACCGGAGTCTACATCATTCTGCACGTAACGTAATTTATCACTTTCATCTCTAGTAGTTCGGAAATATTTCTTATGTGCACTAACTATAGCTTCGGCGTCAGTTTCTAAGTGCGTATCTTCGACACCGATATGTATATACTCGCCATAATATTTATCACAATATGTTGTATACGCCAAAGTATCTAAAATAAAAGTTTCCCACGCTTTGAGTATACGCTTGTGTGTTGGTCGCATAACTTTCTTAGTTATGTGTGTTGTAACTAAGTAAGCTGTTAGCTCCCAACGTTCCCTAGTCGTTAAATCTAAACCAGGGAAGTTGTAGTCATACGCCGATGGGCGCACTCTTAACTTTTCTTTCATCTTCTCTCTTTCTATCAACTCCTGTTTAGCGTAACAAGTCTTTATCTCACTATACAACCCTTTAAGAACACTCTCTTTCACTATTGTAAATCCAAACATATTAATCCTTTTTACTGTAAGCTAGAAATAGATACATCATAATGATGCGATATCGCAATTGATCCAATGTATTACTTTCAGATAAAGCATCTATAACGATCTTAAATTCGTTATACTCTGTATAACTCTCATATGTTTTTGCTTCCAACCATCTATTAAAAGATTTATCCATATTGAATAATCTATTAGCTAGATACTTAGTGTCTTTACCCATAGCAGTCTCTTTAATCATTGACGCTATTTTAGCACTTAAGTTCATACGTAAGTTGTTGATATAAATATCTAATATAATACCATCTATAGAGATTTTACAATAACCTAAAGTGTTCTCATCTTTAGTAACGTAGATCTTTATGTAGTTACCTATATAAGCTTCTAGACCTTTGAACTCCTCGTGGGAGCTCAAGAAGTTAATCTTACCTTTGGTATCTATTAGAAAGATACCACCCTTCTGCTTGTTCTCGTGAACCATCGCAGTCTTCATTACGTTAACACGTTTCATATCGCTCATTGCGCTATCCTTTTTAAAGTAAGTGTCTTACACTCACAGTGTCTACATTTAAAAACTTTTTGTTTATTAAGCTTTCCACATTTTGTACATTCATACACTACTTTAGTTTTAGACTTAGTGTCTCTTTTCATATGTATTGAATTTTCATTTGCTAGACATTTACTACATAGTTTTCTATATTTAACTATAGCATCGAAATCTTTAGCGTGTTCTGTCTTACCACAAGTTTTACAATTATACTTCATTTTGTTTCTCCTGATTATTAACTATAGCTTCACATTTTGCTATACGCCCAACGTTCAACATTATCACCGTGTGTATTTTATCATCAGTTTTTAATACTGCGATATCCATACCTGCTGCTTCTAAGAACCAAGATTGTTTATGACTATATATTAAAAGATCTAATACCTTAGGTTCATCGTAATCTAATAATTGTACATCACCAACTGCTAGCTCTTTCACCACGGTAAACTTAGTACCTTCTCTTAATTCATTATATTTTAACATTGTATTCTCCAGATTATTTTTTGTTATCATCCTTTCTAAACCATTTAGGTATAGATCTGTTCTGATGATACACACCGTTATAACGGTACTTCTGCGGGTTAGTTAATCTTAGATATAACATATACCCTGCCACTAACATAAGTGTTACTAATGGAACCATAACACACCAGTCTAAATACTCAGTGCACATAATAAGCCTTTTATTTTATTTCATTATAAAAGGCTTATTTAAAACTAATAGCGGTATAAGATATTGTTTCTTATCCACATATTGATGTTAGTTCTCTCTGCACAACTATCAGACATTAACTCATCTTGTGTTACACGAACCTCAGTATCAGATGACTCACTATAGATAGATACTTTATCATCTTCAGTTATCATAATATTCACTGTCCATTTAATCGGGTTAGCGCAAATACAAAACTCTATAGGTTCTTCTGTATTAATCATCTCTATTAACTCTTCAGCTGTTCTAACTTTTACCATTACGTTCTCCTGTTTATGTAACTATCAGTGGTACCTTAAATGTACTTGTTTACTCTTTAATAATGTATGTTTATTATTAATTAGAAATTCGGTTAATCCCTATTTTCTATTAATTTTAACCAACTGTTGTTCGCCTTTCTTTAATTGCTCTATAGCGTCATCTATGGATTCTGACCATTCTGCATCTTTAGGTCTAACTAATACGTAAGCATTGTTAGGTATATCAGTGTTAGGACACAATGTATCCATATCTTTAGGGTTAAGCTTAACTTTAGCCTCTTGTGTTTTATATTTACCATCGTATAGGTAAATAACATCTGCTGTAACAACATTGTTCTTCATTATATTCTCCTTGTTTATAACCTCAGACATAGGTCTACAATAATAATGTATGTTTGATATTAAATAGAAATAACAAAAAAAAAATAAAGAAAGAGCGTAGCAGCTTAAGCTGCTACGTTAAGCATTTCTCTAAGTATGCGTTTGTACGCATGCTTATAATTTTTGCTTTCTGGTAGTAGTCTAGCTACTACCTCTTTCTTTATATTATCTCTAACATAAATTTCGGACCAATCTGCGCGTTCGCCTCGCATTGCTTTTGTGACAATTGCGTCTACTTTCGTAGACGTTGTATTATTGCTTTGTGATCGTTGGCGAGGGTCGCCAACGATCATACTGTGTGGTAGAGTTACAAGTAACTCTGCCGATACAGTTTCGCTTTCCGTTACAGCTTGTATACCGCCTCCCCATTTACCTTTATAATTATAGATAGTGATATCACTATCGATGACTTTCAGCAGCGGCGCGAAAAACCATTCTCTATTATAGCATATCATGCTATAATAATTATCGCTGCCTATCATAGTCTCCGCTATGATAGTAGCCTTACGCCATTCGTGCGTTTCTGTACGCACCGAAATAAACTCCGAATAGTACGAATATGAATCTGTCAATGATCGTTCATACACTTCTATAGCTGTGCCGTATGGCACTGGCGTTGGTTCTGTTGTGAAAACAGAACCAACGGGTACACCCGACGTTATCACTGTGTTTACAGTGATACTCACTATTAACCCATTTTCAAATCTCATACCCAAATGACTATCTTTGCAGATAGCACCAATTAACACTCTTTGATCGTTAGATAATTTCAACATTTTTATTCTCCTGAATATATAAGTATCAGAGGTACCTCAAGTGTACTTGCTTACCTATTTACTATATATGGTTATTTTTATTTGGAAATCAAAAAAAAAATAACTATAACCCGCTAAGGTTATAGTTATCTAGTTAACACGCATCTGCAATATATCGTTTACTGTACTTTTAGTTAAAAGGTATTTAGTATATGGTCTATCGTCATACTCTCCACACGCAAGCTCCATTTTTTGTATAGAACCTTTATCTCTTATATTCATATACAATAAAGTAGATTTACCTACATCTTGGTTATTCTGAACCTCGATACAGTGTGCGAAATGTACATCAGCAGTTTCCCCATCTCTAGCAGGTACTTTCATAGTACAATTAGATATAGTTAAATAACAATCTGTATTATTTTCACCTAGCTTAAATCTTTCACCAGTGAATGTGTCCACCATATATGTTTCTTCTGAAACTTCTAGGTCTGTTGATGGTATACCTGATCTGAATGTATCTAGATCAGTTCTTAGGATAGCTGTTTTATAACCAGTTCCA
>Ga0256827_10001596_pt1 | contig 14575 bp, 11 predicted proteins | sample CV84metaG_FD_185977 | JGI IMG/M metagenome (GOLD analysis project Ga0256827, IMG submission 185977) | Hydrothermal vent microbial communities from East Pacific Rise, Pacific Ocean - CV84 | ecosystem: Environmental > Aquatic > Marine > Hydrothermal vents | place: Pacific Ocean: East Pacific Rise... | reverse complement strand
CACTCTATCAACAAGAGTTAAAAGGTTCATTTTCTGTGTTACAAGTATCATCGTCTCACTGCTCATATGCTTTTGCAACTTATTTATAAAACGTTGTTCACTCAAAGAGTCCATAGCATTAGTAGGCTCATCAAGCAGAACTATTTTGGTCTTATTTAAAAATGCTCTTGCAATCCCAACACTTTGGCGTTGTCCACCTGAGAGTCCTTGTCCACGTTCACCTACCAGCATCTCATACCCATTAGGGTGAGTTTTTACAAACTCCTCAACTCCAGAAAGCCTTGCTGCTTGTATCATAGCCTCATCTGTAGCATGAGGGAATTTTGCTTTTATATTTGTTTTGACACTCCCTCTAAAAAGGTTAATGTCTTGTGGTACATACGATATATGTTCACGTAAATCTGCTGGGTCAATCTGAGTTATATCTACCTCATCAATCAGTATAGAGCCTTCAGTTGGTGCATAGAGCCCTAAAATCAACTTCTCAATTGTACTTTTTCCACTTCCAATACGACCAATAATGGCTATTTTTTCTCCAGGTTCAATACTAAAACTCACCCCATCAAGAGCTTTAACACCACCCTCTTCATAAACAAATCCAACATCACGAAACTCTATCTTTCCATCATACTTCAGTCTCTGTATAAACTCTCTCGCATGTGGTCTCTCCATCGGCTGAGAAAGGATGTTTTGTATAACTTCATAAGAGGCTTTAGCATCTGAGTAGTTCGTTATAAGTGCCGCAGCTTGTCCCATTGGTGAGATTGTTCTAGAAGTTAAAATAACTACTGCAATGAGTGCTCCCATAGTAAGCTCAAAATCATTTATAAGGTAGACTCCATAAAAGACGACAAAGACTGTATTTAACTGTACAAAAAAACTTGTAATTGTTGGGATTGAAGAGCTTAAAAGACGAGACTTCAAACTTTTTTGTGCTATTTCACCTGTTGCTTCTTCATAGTCATACTGAAGTGTCGAGTGAAGATTATGCGTTTTAATGGTCTCAATATTTTGGAGTGCTTCAATAATGACACTATTTTTTCGAGCACTTACTTCATGAGTAGCTTCTATACTTCTTGCTAAAGGATTTTTAATTACAAATGCATATGTTAAAATAAGAAGTATCGTAACTATTGGAACAATAACAATATTACCACCAATAAAATAGATTACTACCAAAAATAAAATTGCAAAAGGCATATCTACAAGAGCTATCATTGTAGAGTTTGTTAAAAAAGAGCGAATTGAATCGAAGTCTTTTAGGTTTGAAGCAAAAGAGCCTACTGATTTTGGGTGAGAAGCCATCTTCAAATCGAGCACTCTCTCAAAAATTATAGAGCTCATTACAATATCACTCTTTTTGGCTGCTATCTCTAAGAGGTATGTACGGCCATATTTTAAAAAAATATCTATAATATAAGCTAAGACAACTCCTATCGTAAAAACAAATAGTGTCTCTTTGGCATTATTTGGAATAACTCTATCATAAACATTCATTGTAAAAAGTGGTGTAGCCAAAACAAAAATATTAACTAATACCGAAGCTAAAAGCACATCTTTATAAATTGGTTTTGAGAGTCTGAGTGTATCAAAAAACCAATGTTTAGTATGTGTTGTAATTTTATGTGTCTCTTTTTTATACTCATACTCTTTTTTTAAAAGAAAAACATACCCTAAGTAGATCTCCTCTAGCTTCTCTACTTCCATCCAATCTTGCAGAGCTTCATCTTCAGCGAAAACAATTTTAACTTTTTTCCTATCATCTGAAAATGACTCTAAAATACAAGAATTATTTTCAGATAGTAGCAAGATACATGGAAGATGCAGATCAATTATTTCACCTAAAGATTTTTTTGAGAGTGTTGACTTTAAACCCGCTCGGGATGCCGCACGAGAAAAGAGTTCAAAATCCTCATTATGCTTTGACTTTGGCAAACCGGCGCTGAGTGACTCTACACTATATGGTTTAGCATAGAGTTTTGTATAGAGAGAGAGTGAATGAAGTAAAGACATAGTTACTCCTCTACTCCTCTACTTCGTGGTTTAATTCGACTACGTTTAGACTCGGGAACATCTAGCGTTAATTCAACTTCTGTTCTACGGTTTTTATGTCGATTAACCTCACTACTATTTTGAAAAAGAGGTTCACTCTCTCCACGCCCTTCATAACTTAAACGTGATGCTTTAACACCATCATTGACAATTAAACTCTTCACTGCCTCAGCTCTTTTAAGAGAGAGTATTTGGTTATACTCATCACTACCATCACTGTCTGTATGTCCTACAATATTAGCATGATAAGCAGGATACTTCTTCATAAAATCTGAAAGTTTTTGAACATTATTTAGAGATTTTTCTTCTGAGATTGTCGCTTTATCAAAGTCAAATTTCAGGTCAAGACTCATAATAAGAGGACACCCATTTGTATCAACATTTGAGCCAACTGGTGTTTGTGGACAGAAATCTTTTGAGTCTCTCACACCATCTCTATCTGTATCTGGGTCTAAAACCTCTTTAACATAAATGGCTATATCAACTCTGTTATTTAAGCTTCTTCCATCGGAAAACTCTTCTGTAAAAAGGTTATCATTTCCAATACGATTCTCTTTATAAATAATCTCTTGAGAGATATTATCCTCAAGCATTTTTTTGTAAACTACTTCTATAAAATTTAAGGACTCATCACTTGCACGACTAGGCTTTAAGTTGTCTCTCTGTCCAATACTTTGAAAAAAGTTTGTATATGCAGAGTCTAAATCCAAATCTTTACTATCGTTTTGTGTTTTTTGAGTAAACCCTAAAACAGAAACAACAATTTCACGAGACTTATCATCCCTGTAGGAGTGAATTTTCTTCATTATTCTCTGTAATGTTTCATTAGAGTCTCTAGTCAACATATTATCTTTAAAGTAGAGTGATTCATATCTATGAATTTTTTCAAAGTTTCCATCTAGGAAAATATTTGTTTTATTGAATGCAGAATCAGTGCTCTCGTTGTAAGAGTAGTTATAAATTCCATCAAACTCTGAAGCATTCGCATCAAAAACAATTTTTGTATCTTTCTTTTGTATCTCTTTATAGTTACTCAAATCAACACTGTCACTCAGCTTTGATGTTTCTACTGTGTTAGCACTCGCAAGAGATGTAAGTACCAATAAGGCTAAAAGTCTATTTCTCATTTGTTACCCCTTGCTCTGTCTGCTATGTAGTTGAGTCTTATCTCTGTTCTTCTATTTTTTAATTTTCCCTCTTCTGTTGAGTTATCTGCAATTGGTTGTGTTTCTCCAACTCCAATAGCATTCAGACGAGCTTCATCAACACCATAAACGAGCAGAGCATCTTTGACACTCTGTGCTCTTTTTTGTGACAATGTAAGGTTTTCTTGTAAGGTTCCAACACTATCAGTATGTCCAACTATAATGACATTGTAAAGTGGGTTTTCTTTTAAAAATCTTGCAAACTGCTCAATTTTGAGTTCTGATGTTTGTGCAATTTTATTAGAGAGTGGTTCAAAACCTATATCTAAATTTTTAGATTTTGGACAGCCATCTGTATTAACTAAGAACCCTAAAGGAGTGTTGGGACATAAGTCATAATTATCCATTACCCCATCATCATCTTTATCTTCTACATATTTCACACAACCGTAAGGCATAACACTAGAGCCCTCTATCGAATTAACACATACATCTTGATTATCTGGAATTTTATCATTATCTTGGTCTAACTTCACAGGCAGTTCATCTAGTATATTTTCACTACTACCTTGCAATCCTACTAGTTGATAATAATCAACCTCTTCTCCTAGAAGTGCAACAACTAAAACACCCATAGCATCTAAAATTCTATACTTTGCAAAAAGACGGTCATACTCTACATTTATAATCTGTGTTTGAGCATTAAAAAAATCATTTTGAGCAGCTAATAAATCAAGCAATGAGCGTTGTCCAAGTTCGTACTCTTCTTGGTATAGTTCTAGGGTAGAAAATGAAAAACTCTGAAATTTGTAGAGGTCATCTAGTTGAACCTTTGTAATCTCATAGGCTGACCAAGAGATACCAAGAGAATGAATAAGTTCGCGTTTAAGCTCTCGACCTTTTTCTATCTCTTGATTTACTAAAGAGATGTTTTTTTGTTTAAGTGAACTATCGTGTCCACCATTGTAAAGATTGTATGTCACATTTAACATTACCTCAAATCTATCATCAGGAGAGCTTGAAGTCTGCCAGTTATTTGAATAATTTTGTGATGCTTCTAAATCTACTGATGGATAGTAATTTGCACGGGTCTGCTTGTATCTTTTTTGAGCTGCTTTAAGATTAAATTTACTCACCATAAGTGAAGGGTTGTTTTTTAAAGCAAACTGTACAGCACGGACTCTACTTTTTGGAAGTCTCGCTGTAAACTTTGGTTTAGACAAAGACTCAACCGATACATTACGACCAAGCATTCTATGAAAACCAAACCTAGCATCCACTAAATTATTTCGTTTAGCACTTAGATTTGAGCGTGAGAGTGCTAAAGAAGATTGAATCTTATCTAACTCACTTCTTGCTGCAACACCCGCAACATATAACTCATAAACTTTTGAGTAGATCAGCTCATTATTTGCAACATTCTCTTTTGAAGTGTTATAAAGTTCATTTGCACGTAACAAATCTAAGTATGCTTTTGTTGTTTGGAGTGTAACATCATCTGTTTTTTCTATGTAATCATATGCTGCTGAGACAACTCTTGACTTCTCATAAGCTACACCATAGAGAGTATCAAAACCGTTAAAAAGATTCTGCTTTAATATAATGGCACTATTGTAAGTATCGTAATTCTCTTTAGCAATATCACTATTAATACGCCCTTGTGTTTTCCAGCCAACACCACCTACTATGTCGATTGTAGGCATATAACCGGAGTCTGCCATACCCATATCTTGACGAGTTGCTCTATAATTTTTTAATCGCTCTTGAATAATAGGATGAGTCTCTATAACTTCACTCACGGTACTTTTGAGGTTCAATGCATATGTTGAACTAGATAAAAGCAATGCAAATGGTAAAAAAAGTAACTGTCTCATATGCTGTCCTTAGGGTAAATCTAATAAAAAATATTATACAGAAAATATCTTAGTTTAATATATTCTTCACCCAAAAAAGCTTATAATCAAACAACTACAGTGAGGTATACCTATGTTTCAACAGACTATTAGAGCCCATATATTAACAATATTTCTACTTCTTTTAGGGCTCTTATCCTTCTCTATACTTGCCTCACAATACTATTTCAGTTATCAACTTGCAGAGGAATCTACACAAAAAACTTTTAAACTTATTGCTAAAAATATTACAACACATATAGAAAATAGTAATCAAAAAATATTGACAATTTTAAACTCAAATATTGATAATAGTAATTTAAACAAGCAGATTACTTTTGATGCACATCATCCTGCTTTTTCTTATTTTACACAGATTATAGAGTCAAATAGAGGTATCTACTCCATATATATTACACAAGAAAATGGCTCTTTTTATGAGATACTTAATATGAATGAGTCTCCAACACTATACTCTATTTTTAATGCTCCAAAAGAGACAAGATGGACAAATATAATTAGTATCAAAAATAAAACAAAATACTCTTTTTTCAATAAAGATAAAAAATTTATATCTAGTTATTTTATAACTAAAAATTTCAATCCTAAAGAGCAATCTTGGTATAAAATGGCACTAAACTCTCAAAAGGCCATTATGACTCCAGCATATAAATTTACTTACTCAAACAGACCTGGTATAACCTATGCAACTCAATTAAAAAAATCAAATACTATCCTTGCAATTGACTATACACTTCAAAAACTTCATACATATTTAGAGTTACAAAAATTTGAAAAAGATTCTGAAATATTTCTATTTGATGCAACAAATCATATTGTTGTAAGCTCAAAAGAGAGGCTAAATGATACAGAAAAACTAGAATTTCAAACCATTGATAAAGCATTAAAAGTAGCTGTCTTAACACAGAAAAATCAAATTGTAAAATACAAACTTGACAATAATGATTACTTTTCACTTTATTCCAAAATTACAAACTATAGCCTATTCTTAGGGATTAAAGTAGATGCAAAATATCTTTTAGCACCCTATATAAAAAGTCTCAAGTACTCATTTATACTTTCTATCTTACTCCTACTATTTGCTTTACCAATTATATTTTTAGCAGTGAGTCACATAGTCAAGCCTATTAAAGCACTCATCACTCAAAATCAAAAAATAAAGAATCGTCAGTTTAATCAAGTAACAAATATTCAAACCAATATTATAGAGTTTATAGAATTATCAGACTCCTTTGTTGTAATGTCTCAAAGTATACAAGAGTATCAAAAATCTCAAGCAGAGCTTCTCGATGCTATTGTTAAGCTTATTGCAGAAGCTGTTGATGCTAAGTCAGCTTATACTGGTGGTCATTGTGAGAGAGTACCTAAGATTGCACAGATGCTTATTGCAGAAGCTACAAAATCTGATGAAGAAGTTTTTAAAGAGTTCTCTTTAAGAAGTGAAGATGAACTACGAGAGTTTGAGATTGGAGCATGGCTACATGATTGTGGTAAGGTCACAACACCGGAATATGTTGTTGATAAAGCTACTAAACTTGAAACTATTAATAACCGTATACACGAAATTCGCACTCGATTTGAGGTTCTTTGGCGTGATGCTCAGATACTTTATCTTGAATCTAAACTCAAAGGTTCAGATGAAAAAAGAGCCTTAGAACTACTCAATACTACCCAAGAACAACTCTTAGAAGATTTTAAATTTATTGCAGATGCTAATATTGGTGGAGAGTTTATGAACCAAGAGAAACAAGAGCGCATAAAACAGATAGCAGAGAAAGAGTGGCAAAGAAACTTTGATGACTCATTTGGTTTAGGTGAAGTTGAAATATTAAGATACAACAAGGAGAATACACCGACTCTACCTGCAACTGAAAAGCTACTCAGTGATAAAAAACAGCATATTATTGAACGAGAGAACTTTGATTATGATTCTTATGAAGCTTATGGCTTTAAAGAAGATGTACCAAAACATCTATATAACTATGGAGAAATTTACAATCTATCTATAGCTAAGGGTACACTCTCTGCTGAAGAGCGATATAAAATTAATGAGCATGTCATACTTACTATTAAAATGCTTGAGAAAATTCCTTTTCCTGCACAAATGGAAAAAATTCCAGAGTATGCAGGAACACACCATGAGACTCTCATAGGTACTGGTTATCCAAGAAAACTCAAGAAAGAGCAACTCTCTATTGCAGCTCGCATCATGGCACTATCTGATGTCTTTGAAGCACTCACCGCTTCAGACAGACCTTATAAAAAAGCAAAAACACTTTCAGAGTCTATAAAAATACTCTCATTTATGGTTAAAGATGAACATTTAGATGCTAACATATTTAAACTATTTTTAAAAAGTGATTTACATAATCTTTATGCAAAGAAGTATTTAAAAGCGGAGCAGATTGATAAGGTAGATATAGAGCAGTATTTATAATTTTAGTTTAGAGATGTAAGTTATTTTCATCTCTAAAATTCTCAATTTTGTTCAAATTCAAGGCGGAGTTTTATTTTATTGAGGAGCATACTTTAGTATGTGACGAAAGAAAATTAAAGTCCAACGAAGAAGTTGGACAAAAGTGTTATTTTAGTGGTGAAAATGGGACTAGTGCAGAACCCCACGTTAGCCCCCCACCAAAAGCATCAAGAAGCATAAGCTCTCCAGCTTTTAGCTCTCCAGCCTCATACACATCATTCATCGCCATCGGAATTGAAGCACCAGATGTATTACCATATTTTGCAACAGTTACAACAACTTGTTCTTCTCTCATTTTTAGAGCATCACCAACTGCTTTTATAATTCTGTAGTTAGCTTGATGTGGGATAAAATGGTCAATAGAACTACTCTCTATCTTATTTTCTTCTAAAATCTCTACAACATCTTTAGTAAGTGTACGCACCGCAACTTTAAAAGTTTCATTTCCCTTCATCTGCATAAAACAAGCATTCGCTTCGCCTTCAAGTGCATCATGAGGAGAACCAGTTCCACCATTTGGAGTCATTAAAAGATCTGCATAAGTACCATCCGCACCAGTATTCACATCAATAATTGCTTCATCTTTATTATCAGTTGCAGAGATCATAGCAGCACCTGCACCATCACCAAATAGTATACAAGTTCCACGATCTGTGTAATCAGTAATAGCAGAGAGTTTTTCAGCACCAACTATAAGTACATTTTTCTTCATACCTGACTCAATAAATGCTTTAGCTATGGAGAGAATATACACAAATCCTGTACAAGCTGCAGATATATCAAATGCAGTAACATTACCAAGCCCAAGTTTATTTGAAATAATTGTAGCAGTTGATGGCATACAGAAGTAATCAGGTGATATAGTTGCACAAATTAGCATATCTATTTCAGATGCATCTATTCCACTACGTTCTATCGCTAGTTTAGCAGCAGCTACACCCATATCACTAGTAGTTTCATCTTTATGCGCGATATGACGTTCTTTAATACCAGTACGTTTAGTAATCCACTCATCCGTTGTATCAACCATATGAGAGAGATCCTCATTCGTTAATATTTTCTCTGGAGTATAAGCCCCTATTGAGCGAAATGCAGCATAAGCCATTAACTATCCTTTTGGTTGTAAACTTCTAATTCTTCTAATATATGTTTGTTAACATTAGTATCAACATATGCTATTGCTTGGTAAATTGCATTTTCCATTGCTTTAGCATTTGACTTACCATGACTCACAATTGCACAGCCTTTAATACCAATAAGTGGAGCACCACCTATCTCAGCATAGTCAATCTCTTTTTTAAGAAGTTTAAAAACTTTTCTCATTAAAAGTGCACCAGTAATTGCAATAGGTGATTTTCGGATGTAGTCTTTAATAAGTCCACTAATTGTAGATGCCACACCCTCACTTGTTTTAAGAACTAAATTTCCAATAAACCCATCACAAGTTACAACATCACAAGAACCATTGAAAATATCACCACCTTCAACATTTCCGATAAAGCCTCTAGAACCTTTTAAGAGTTTATATGCAGATTTTGTTACTTCATTCCCTTTAGACTCTTCTTCGCCATTTGCTAAGAGTCCTATGCGAGGATTTGCAACACCCATTACATTTTGAGCATAACAACCACCCATGATTGCAAACTGAACTAAATGTTCAGGTTTAGAGTCTACATTTGCTCCAACATCTAAAACAGCAGTACGTCTTCCATTTCTTGTGGGCATAAATGTTATAAGAGCTGGACGAGATACACCTTTAAGACGACCAAGTCTTAATGTAGCAAGGGTCATCGTTGCACCACTGTGTCCAGCAGAAACGACACCATCGGCTTCGCCATTTCTTACTAACTCGACTGCTTTGTAAATTGTGCTATCTTTACGCTTAACTGCATCAGTAGCGGCATCACTCATTGAAATAACATCATCAGTTTCTACTATAGAAATCTTATCTCTATAACGTTTTGGTAACAGAGGTAAAATTTCTGATTTTTTTCCTACAAGTATAGGCTCGAATGATTTTTTCTTCAGTGCGGCAACACAACCTTTAACAATTGGCTCAGGACCAAAGTCCCCGCCCATTGCGTCAATAGCAATCTTTACCATTGACTATTTATACTCACCAGTAGTTGGGTTGATATGGTGTGGTAATCTATAAGTTCCGTCTTTATCTTTAACTGGTTTAGCTAAAGTAATTTTGTAATGCGTTCTTCTCTTCGCGCCACGTGAATGAGAGACTCTTCTCTTAGGTACTGCCATGAATTTTCCTTTTATTTATAAATTTTATTGTGAGTGTTTACACTCATTGCAACTGTGGTAGTCACTTCTGATAAGTTCAATCTCAGAGTTTAAAAGCTCATCGACATCTGCATTACCATCAAAAGACTCAACAACATCTAATTCGATACTGCTGTCATCTTCATACATGCCATCAGAGATAAAAAATTCTATCTCTTCATTTACTGGCATTTTAAATTCCTCTGCACAAATATCACAAGGTTTCTTTAGGGAACCCGTCAAGTTTGCTTTTAGCAAAATTAATTTGCCTGCATGATACTCTAAATAACCTTTAAAAGTTATTTCATTAGATTTTACTTCAAAATCTAATGGTGTTTTTGTTACTTTTCTCAGTAAAACCTTCACAGCTTTAACTTATGAAAGTTCTCTTTGTGAAAAGAAAAATGCAATCTCAATAGCTGCATTTTCAACAGAATCACTTCCATGAACTGCATTTGCATCTATATTTTCAGCGAAATCAGCACGGATAGTACCAGCTTCTGCTTCTTTAGGGTTAGTAGCACCCATTAAATCACGGTTAATCTGCATAGCATTTTCACCTTCTAAAACTGAAACAACAACTGGACCACTAATCATGAAGTCAACTAGGTCGTTGAAAAAAGGACGCTCTGCATGAACAGCATAAAATGCTTCTGCATCAGCACGTGAAAGTTGCATCTTTCTAGTAGCAGCAAGTTTAAGACCATTGCTTTCAAATCTGTCTAAAATTTTACCGATAACACCTTTAGCAACTGCATCTGGCTTAATGATTGATAATGTTCTTTCCATTATTTCTCCTGAAAATATAAAATTAGGATGGGATTATAGCGAAAAAAGAATAGATTTAAGATTAAAGTTTAAAAAAATGTGATTTAAGTAAAATGAAGTGGGTAAATTATAAGGTATGAAGTGTGCAAAGCACACTTCTAAAAACTATTCTACGATAGCTTCTTTGTTATCACGTTGTTCTTGAGTAACATCTTCTCTATGCTCTGGGCTTTCACCGATAGCATCCCAAGTAATACAACCCTCTGTAGGACAAGCTGTAGCACATGCTGGTTCATCATGATGACCTACACACTCAACACATTTGTCAGAATAAACATAATAGATATCCTCATCTGTTGGATTATCATCCTCATCTACGATCGCTTCAACTGGACACTCATCAATACAAGCTCCACAATTAATACAAGTGTCATTAATTAATACAGACATTATCTTCTCCTAAATTTTGTTAAAGTAACTATACAGTGAAGATTTTTAAACGTAGCTAAAAGTTGTTTGATAATGATGAATATTTAGAAAAAGTTACGGATTGAGTAGAAGAAAACCCCTTAAAATAGGGGTTTTAATAATGATTATCATTAAGAATAATGACGGAATAACTATAGGTTTAAGTACTTCTTAATATCTTCAACTCTATCAGTTTTTTCCCAAGTAAAGCTATCTTCTGTACGACCGAAGTGGCCATAAGCAGCAGTTGCTCTGTATATAGGACGAAGAAGATCGAGTGACTCAATAATTCCAGCAGGAGAGAGGTCAAAAAGCTCTTTTACACACTCTTCTATTTTCTCTTCTGAAACTTTTCCTGTTCCGTGTGTATCTACCATAATTGAGACAGGCTGAACTACACCAATTGCATAAGCAACTTGGATTGTGGTCTTATCACATGCACCTGCTGCAACAAGATTTTTTGCAACATGACGTGCTGCATAAGCCGCTGAACGGTCAACTTTAGTAGGGTCTTTCCCACTAAATGCACCACCACCATGAGGACAGCTTCCACCGTAAGTATCAACTATAATCTTACGGCCAGTAAGACCAGCATCCCCTTGAGGACCACCAATTACGAACTTACCTGTTGGGTTAATGTGAAAAATAGTATTCTCATCCATCATCTCAGCAGGAATAACATGTCTTATAACCTCTTCGATCATATCTTTATGAATCTGCTCTTGAGAGACTTCTGCATGGTGCTGAGTAGAGATAACTACAGTCTCTACTGAAACTGGTTTGTCATCTACATACTTTACACTAATTTGTGCTTTTCCATCAGGACGTAGGTATGGAACTGTTCCATCTTTACGAACCTCTGCTAAACGCTGTGTTAAACGGTGTGCTAAATGGATAGGTAGAGGCATAAGAACATCTGTCTCACGACAAGCATATCCAAACATTAAACCTTGGTCTCCAGCACCAATCTCGCCATCAGCTTGATCAACACCTTGGTTAATATCTGGTGACTGCTCACCAATTCCATTAAGTACAGCTGCTGCTCTATAGTCAAAACCATAGTTCGCATCCGTATAACCTATCTCTTGAATAACTTTTCTAGCAATCTCTTGCATAGGGGCATAAGCCGTAGTCTTCAATTCGCCTGCAATTACACAAAATCCATTTGATACCAAAGTTTCACACGCAACACGTGCCTTTGGATCATTTTCAATAATATAATCCAGAATCGCATCACTGATCTGATCTGCCATCTTATCAGGGTGCCCTTCTGTTACAGACTCAGAAGTAAATATATACTCTTTTGTCATCGATTTTCCTTATTGAGATATAGGGTCTTGCCCTATAAATCGCTAAAATTATAACAGAAATTTCTTATCTAAGAATATTGTCTACTCACTAATCTATTTTTACCACTCTCTTTTGCTTCATAAAGAGCTTCATCTGCATTTTTGTATATTATCTCTTCATTTTTATCTGTAAAATCTTCAATATGGCATAGACCAATAGAGATTGTTAGATTGTTATATGGTTGATTATATTTATGCTCTATATTTAAGTTGTAGATATTTTTTAAAATTGCTTCACCATAAGAGATTGCTTCCTTATATGTGAGACCACTATAAAGGATAACAAACTCCTCTCCACCCACTCTGAAGATATAATCACTTGGTCTTTTAAGCATTGTTTTCATACTTTGGGCTACTGTTTTTAAAACTTTATCACCCATAGGATGACCATAAGTATCATTATACTGTTTGAATTTATCAATATCTATCATCAAAAATGTCAAGGAAGTTTTATTTCTTGAGTTTATTTTTAACTCATCTGCAAATATTTTATTAAAAGAGTAACGATTTCTTACATTTGTAAGTTGATCCATAGTCACTAGCTCAGTCAACTCTTTTTCTTTAATAATTAAACGTCCTGTATGTCTTTTAATTAAGATATATATTAGTCCTACACTTAGTAGTAGAAGAATAAAAGTAGTTGTTATAGAGATCCACCTTATAATAAACACCGTATCAAAATAGTAATCTAGCTTTTGTATAAAAATAATAAAGCCAATATATTTGTTTGCATAATCTTTCAAAACTAAGCCATTATGTACTAAATAGACTGCATCATTTTTTTTAAAGATTTCATAATTTTTTATCTTAACGATATCTTTACCAATAAATTTCAAAAAATCTTCTGAAATTTCATTTTTATAATACTGTAACAGTTCATAATGCTTGTCATAATCTAAAAGATATGTTTTTGCTTTCTTTTCATCATATTTATGAATTAATTTAGTTTGATTTTTTACCACAAACATAAAAGATTGTAATTCTGAAAATTGGTTCAATCTCTTCATTAAAAATCTAATATCTATACCAAGTTCCATAGAACCTATATATTGGCTACCTTTGTATACCGGTATCACTATTCTATAAAATATTCCATGTTTTCCAGACTCTAAACCATAAAGCTTTTTTCTCTCTTGGTTCTCTTGAACAAGAATTGGTCTAAAAGTACTCAAATCATCACCATATAATTCCGGTTTATGTAGTCTTAAAAAACTATGCATATCTACTGTATGAAAATGTATGTTCTCCACATAATAATTAAGTTGTTGTAACTCATTAAACCGAGGATACACTAACTTATAGAGTCTATCTCTATCTTTATTAAAAAATGCGTCTACTACTTCATCTGTTAAAATATTTTCACTTAAAACAGAGTACAGATGGTTTACTTCCTTAAATACATTCTTATATATTTTATTTGCACGAATCGTTTCATGTTTTGTGTGCATATCTAAAATAGACTTATACTGATAGTGACCTAAATACATCAGTATAGATGAACTAAAAATTTGAATTGCAATGATAGTAAGTAATATATATTTGAATCTAAAAAAATGCTTCATAATTTAAATTTGTTTTTCTCCATTCCTTAATTCTAACTAAAAACTATATAAAACTGCTTAAAATAGCAAAAGATAAAAATTATCCTTAAATAATCTCACTACTTTTACTACTGTAAGCTTTGTTAATAATATTCAGTTAAAATTTCACCATTAATTCAATCAAACACAAGGACATATATATGTTAGTAACAAATCAAGCTCCAGACTTTACAGCAACAACAGTTTTAGGTGACGGTTCAATCGTTGAAGATTTCAAATTCTCTGAAAACATGGGAGAAAAAGGTACTGTTCTTTTCTTTTACCCACTAGACTTTACTTTTGTATGTCCTTCTGAGCTTATCGCTTTTGACCACAGACTTAAAGAGTTTAAAGATCGTGGTGTTGAAGTTATCGGTTGTTCAGTAGATAGCCAATTTTCTCACTTTGCATGGAGAGAGACTCCAATCAACCAAGGTGGTATTGGCCGTGTTGGTTACCCACTTGTAGCTGACCTTACTAAACAAATCTCTAAAGATTACGATGTACTTTTTGGTGGAGCAGTTGCTCTTCGTGGTTCATTCCTAATCGA
>Ga0256827_10001595_pt1 | contig 14577 bp, 14 predicted proteins | sample CV84metaG_FD_185977 | JGI IMG/M metagenome (GOLD analysis project Ga0256827, IMG submission 185977) | Hydrothermal vent microbial communities from East Pacific Rise, Pacific Ocean - CV84 | ecosystem: Environmental > Aquatic > Marine > Hydrothermal vents | place: Pacific Ocean: East Pacific Rise... | reverse complement strand
TTCCTCGTCACGTGAGAACACAGCTCCCATACGCTCAGCCCATCTGATAGTCTCAGGCGCTTTGCTACACATAAGTTCTACACAGTCTTGGTCAGCAAGGTAGTCAGAACCTTTTACAGTATCAAACTCGTGAAGTTCTGTGGAGTCATCTTTACCAAGTGCAGCATTGATACCACCTTGTGCAGCGCCTGAGTGTGAACGTAGTGGGTGAAGTTTGGTAATGACAGCAGTTTTTTTACCAGCTTCCGTTAGCTCTTTGGCAGCAGCCAATCCAGCCAGACCAGAACCAACGACAACAGCGTCATATTCGTAGATTTTTATATCTGAGTTTTTGCTCATAGTATCTCTATCCTTTTATAAACATAATGCCTACATTTTAGCGTAAATAATTTAATATTAAGAGGAAGTATAGGACGTTTTGGTGTAAGAGGAGTGTAGTGTTACGATGCTTTTCGCCATCTTATAAGATGGCGATGTAAGAGTATGGTTTATGCACTAATGGTAGCAAGCTGTGCTACAAAATCTTCAGATGTGATAAGTTCAAGTCCTATCATTTTTCTGCCTATAGTATTTTCGATAGCAGAAAAATTATTTTGCATCATGTCATATGTTGCATTATCTTCTATAACCACAACTTCTGCACCAGCATCAAAGGCTTCAAGCAGTGTAGCACCAGCTTTTTTATATGCTAAGGTTTTATTGTCTTCTACAATGCTGAGCCCTGAGAGTTTATGTACTCGGCTAAAGTTTACGGTAGCAATGTCTGACTCTTCTAAAAGTTGATACATAGGTACATTGTTACTATTTCCTGCATAGTAAGCAAGTTGCTTTTCTCCTAGTCCATCTATCGTGATACTGTTTCTTTTCACCTCTTTTACTGCTGCAGAGGTAGCACCTTTCTTGGAAAAGCGTTCTTTTATCATGTCTAGTAGTGAAGGGTGTTCATTGTCATCATTTTTTACCATATCTTTAAGTGCTGTGATGGCTGCAGTATGATGCTGTGGGTTAAAAAGGTTGTTTTCATACTCACAGTCAAGTAGTCCCGAATGTGCAGAAGTAATGGCACTCAGTATCTCTGTTTTATGTTCATTGCCTTCACTTATCATTTTATGTGCGAGTACAAGTATGGCATCACCAATGTACTCACGGTCAAAGTTCTCAGTCTCAGATGCATAGTGCAGGGCATACAGTGTTTTGTAGTATTTCTTGTCTGACTCTGTAGCATAGGGTGCTAAGAGGTCATAGCTTTTCATAAAGTCATCATTGTTGATGATGAGTCCGTTGTTTGAACGGTAGCTATTGGCAGGATCTATTTTTAGTGTAGTTCCTAATTTTTGGACAATACTCGTAACAGGGGTGTCTTCCTCTACCATTAAATCATTGATTTTAAACACAAGGTTCAACTCTGGATAAGTAAAGTTTTCATTTTGTGCTTGTACTGCAACTAGTATATTTTTTGCTACAGCATCATCTGCAAGTGTAAGTGTGAAGTTTTTGTAGTACGGTAGGTAGTCTGTTTTTGCATTAAAGAAAAATGCTCTTATTTTAAGTGTATGTGACATTGGAAATCTCCATGAGAATTTATATAATATTAAATTAAGTATATCTTATAGAACTACGAAAAAGCACATACACGCAATCCTAAAGAAAAAACACACTAACTATGTTACAATTTCCACCATGAAGACTTTAAATAAAAACACTATAGATAAAGAACAATATCTCATCAATAGTCTAAACTCCAAGTACATAGGCGATGATGCTGCTGTAGTGGGTGACACCCTTTACAGTATGGATGCCTTCTTTGAAGATGTACATTTTAAACGAGAGTGGATGAGTATGGCGCAAATAGGGCGAAAAGCAATGCTCATAAACCTCTCAGATGCCATAGCTATGAATGCCCAGCCCAAGTACGCCCTAGTGACCGTCTCCCTCCCCTCAGACCTTACACACGAAGAGATAGACGAACTCACTAGGAGTATGCAAAGTACAGCCTCCGAGTATGGCTGTGAAATCATAGGTGGTGACACCATAGGAGGAGATAAATTACATCTCTCCATCACGATTATCTCTAAGAGTGAGAGCCCTTTATTGCGTACAGATTTACAAGTAGGGGATTTGCTGGCATATACAGGTACTTTAGGGGAGAGCAAAAGAGATTTAGATATACTCTTTAAAGGTAAGAGCATAGCTCCAAATTCACGTTTCTATGAGCCTACGTTAAGAGCAGAATTTATACACAATGTAAGACCTTTTTTACATGCGGGCATGGACATCTCAGATGGACTCTTTTGTGATACAAATAAACTATTAGATATTAATAAATATGGATTTGAGATATTAAATACTATTGACGATGTAGTAGGGCTTAGTGGGGAAGAGTATGAAATGTTAGTTTCTTTCTCTCTTGATAATTCAGAGGATGTAAAAGCTGTGGCTAAAGAGACTGATACACCGCTAACTGTGTTTGCTAAGGTAGTTAAAAATGAAGAGAGATTTCAGTGTGATAGTCATCACTTTTAAACCTTCAAACTTTATCAATTACTCTATTGGCTAAGAATGTAGGATAGCTTCTCTTTTTTGCTATAGATTCAGCACGTTTTTTTATCTCTTCTTCTGCTATATTTTGGCTGTTTTTTAAAGCTCTTTTACCTACTATGGATGACTCAATATATCCCAAGCTAATAAGATCTTTAGTAATAGCATCTATCATGTCCAATACTGAAGAGACTTTAACTATCTCACAGCGTGCATATCTATCACGGGGGAAAGATACCTCTGCTACGCGAAGTGTAGGGTCATCACCAGGTATCTGCTGAGCGCCAAAGAGAGGTTTTGAACCCACGTGTGCGGTAGAAAAAGAGGGGATAAACTGTGAGAGATGCTGTATGGCTGCATTGGTACGTTTTGCTGTTTCCTCTTCTTTCCAGTCATTTTCTATCTTTTCTATAAAGTCTTGTCCAAGTTTTGGCTGACAGCTTAGTAAGGTATTTGAGACAAGTCCATCTTCATAAAGTGTAATCTCTTTGGTCATACCATGAAGCTGAAAATATCCGTGAGGGTAGGGAGTAAACTGCCCCATACCTTGTGGTGTACCACGCTCACCATGAAAGATGATTTCCGGAAACTTAATGTCGTTATGGTCATCCCATTGGCTGACATAGGCGGCTTTAAACTCTACCATCGCTTTACAAGGCACAGAGAGTAGATCATCTATCTTTCCTGTACGAAAACCTGCTGCATTTATCAGGTAGTCAAAGTGTTGCGTATGACTTTTGTCATCTTGAATAAAAGAGACATCCCAACCATCTAAGTCGTAGTTTTTTTGTACATTATGTACTATACTATTTGTATAAAGTGTAACAGACTCTAATTTTTCAATGTTCAATGCCGTACCCGCAGCCAGCCTAAAGAGGTTTAGTCCATACTCTTGCACCATGATGAGTGGAAATTGTACTTTATCTAGGTCTATATTTTTAGCCACAGGTATCATCCACTCATCGCAGCTACTAGGGGTTTGTACTATGTCTTTCGCTTTAAGGGCTTCTATTTCTTCTTGACTATAGCTTTTATAGTAGTTCTCTGGTTTTCCCAAGACTTCATTTTGTGCATCTTGTGCTATGAGAGCTTCATACTCACGAGTAAGCAGTTCTAGTCTAGGCAGTAGGGCATCTGGTGTACCCTTATCTGTAGTTGGCAGTACGATGACCGTTGGTCTATAGTCTACAATGTAGGGGTAAAAACGTAAAAAGTCTATGGACTGCTTGAGTAGTGTTATACATTGTGTATCAGATATCTCTCGGTAGAGGTTACCACCTGCATGCAAGTGACAAAAAGGAGGTCCTGTCACAAGAGAAGGCTCTTTTTCAAAAAGAGTGACATCAAGTCCAGTCTGACCGAAATAGAGTGCAGCACTAGCACCTGCTACGCCTCCACCAACGATGGCTATTTTTGCTTTGTGTGTTGTGTTATTCATAGTAGTTCAAGTAACTCCGAAAAATCATCTAGTATGGCAGTAGGTTTATGTACCCCTATATCTTCTCCATAATTATACCCATATGTGACACCTATTGAGTCCATACCACAAGCAACGGCAGAAAGTATGTCATTTTTAGAGTCTCCCACCATGACAGAGGCTTCTACACTTACGTTTAACTTTTCACAGACATGAAGTAGAGGCATAGGGTGAGGCTTCTTTTCACTCAAAGAGTCTCCACCTAAAATGAGTTTAAAAAGCCCATCCATTTTCAAACCTTTAAGTATAGGAGATACAAAGGCAAAAGGTTTGTTTGTCACGATGGCTAAAGTATATTTTTTCTTAAGTGTTTTAAGGGTAGTTATAACATGAGGGTAAGGCACAGTAGCATTACAGAGGTTTTTTTCATAGTAGTCTAAAAAGATTTTGAGTGCTTTTTCAACATACACTTCATCTAGGCTTTCATCAACCGTTCTACTACCACTAAGTGCTCGTTTCACAAGCGTCAACGCCCCATTACCCACCCATTCATGGATGATGTCTTCTGCGAATGTTTCTCTCTCTAAAGTCTCTAACATAGTGTTAACAGCTAAAGCCAAATCAAGAGCAGAGTTAATAAGTGTACCATCTAAGTCAAAGATGAGAAGTTTTTTGTTTTCAAATTTCAAATGTATACCCTTGTTCTAATTACTGCGATTATACATTTTTTAGCTAAAAGTGATTCATACTATTATGAAATTATGAAACTTTTTTACCCCAAGGATATAAACGAGGGATATAAAGTGTAAAAAATAGAGCCAAAGAAATGGCTAAAGCACTTCCATATATGAAAGAGTCCCAATTTTCAGGCTTTACAACCCCTAAAAAGATAATTAAAAATAGCATTGGTATATCAAGATAGTGTGTGAACGAAGGTAGGAATTTACCTCTTTCTTCTTCTAGTTCTTCTGTAATTTCTCCTTTATCCAAAGCTCTTTGTGTTATTTTTCTAAGCTTTACAAAATAGAGTCTTGTAATTGTATTTCCTTCTATAAATTCAAATAGAAATAGAAATATCATACCACTTAACCAAGGTGTTTCAATAAAATTCCAACCTCCAAAATATTTATAAGTAAACCATGTACCTGAAAATAAAAGAATTAATGCTCCAGGCACAACTATACCATCATAAAAGACATTGATATAACGAACTGCTTCAGAAAATCTAATTAAATCTCTATGCTGTCGAGATCGTAAATCAGCCAACCATACACCAATAAGTCCTGCACCCATTATGACTGCACCTAATACATGTAAAAATTTTAAAATAGAATATTCCATACGTTACTCCTGTGTTGTTTTTTTAGATACAAGTTTATTGCCATCTTTAATGCTTTTTATCATCAGTGTTAAATTTGTTGCCCCTGCTATCAGTTCAATAGCTTGAACAATATAAAACTTTGTATCAAATGCACCTACAGATGCCCATTGACTTAAATAGATAGCTGCAGGCATTAATATAAAAATACCAATGAGGGCAATAATAGGCATACGTTTCTTTTTAGCCTCAACAATGCGACCTTTTCTCTCTTTTGCTAGTGAAAAACCTGTTGCCCCTGTAATAGCCATAGCAGGTACAAGTATGAATATACCAGGTGTGACGATAAGACTTTTTACTAAAGTAATCGTCTCATGGGATGCGAATAACTCAACGATGAGTGTTGAAGTAAAAAATGTTGCGATACATAGGGTTGCCAGAATGGAGGTTATCCTGTGGATTTGTAATTTCATTTTAATGCCTTTTTAGTGTTATAATAGTAATAAATTGTATCATATTGACAACTAGTTGTCAAGTTAAATAAGGTTTTATAATGAAGCGACATAAAAATGCAGAACTATTTAAAGACATAATCTTAGAAATATTTAGACTACATGGTCTTTTAAATACAGTAGGGGATGAACTTACTCAAGAATTTGGATTAAGTAGTGCAAGATGGAAAGTTCTAGGTGCCATTTTTCTAGCTGAGTGTAGTCAAACTGTTCCACAAATAGCCAAAACTATGGGACAAAGTCGCCAAGCCATACAAAAGATAGTTACTGCAATGCATAAAGATGAATTTTTAACGCTAGAAGAGAACCCTAAGCATAAAACAGCAAAGCTCATCTCTTTAACACAAAAAGGAAAAGAAGTTTTTTTACAATTAGATGAAAAACAAATTGCATGGTCAAATAGTTGTTCAGAAAATTTAGACAATAACAAACTACAATCAACTATTGAGATACTCAAAGAGATAAGCAATGATTTTGAGTGTAGTGAAATAAGTTAATACCTTTACGATAAAATACAACTAATAAAACTATAGAAAGAAACCTATGAACTTAATCTACCCACTAAACGTCAAAAACGAATTTCACTTTAACTCCTCTGCTAGAGATTTTACTGTTGAGGAGATACCACTCTATGAGTTTACAGGAGAGGGGGAGCACTTGGTGCTTCATGTACGTAAAAAAGATATGACTACGTGGGAGATGCTTGATGCTATCTCTAACTATGTGGGTGTGCGTCGTCGTGATATGGGCTACGCGGGGCTTAAAGACAAACATGCGATGACTATGCAGTATGTGAGCATTATGGCGATACACGAAGAAAAGCTAAAAGCTTTTACACATGACAAGATAAAGATACTCTCTACCGTACGCCATAACAACAAGATACGTGTAGGACACTTAAAAGGAAACCGTTTTAACATCCGTCTTAAAAAGGTGTTAGGCGTTCAAAAAGATAAACTAGACTCAGTTCTGAAATGGATAAAAAAGAATGGTGTACCCAACTACTTTGGAAACCAACGTTTCGGTACAGATGGTAATAACTGGGTAGATGGTAAGAAACTCTTAGAAGGAAAGCTAAAGATGCGTGACCGTAAGACCAAAGAGTTTCTTATGGGTTCTTACCAGTCTTACCTTTTTAACAACTGGCTCTCTAAGCGTATGGAGCTAAACTTGCTTTTGGAAAAGTTTACAGAAATAGAAACAGAACAGGTAATGGGTTTACCCGAAGGTTCCCTTAAAGGTACAAAAGCACAGCCAAACTTTTTTAAACTCGTAGAGGGTGATGTGATGATGCATTACCCGTATGGACGTTTGTTTAATGTGGTTGACTTAGAAGAAGAAGCCAAACGCTTTGAAAATAAAGACATTGCTCCTGCAGGGTTACTTCCAGGAAAGAAAACAAAACTTTCTGAAGCCACAGCAGGGATTATAGAAGCACCTTATGCAGAAGAGATGAACCTAAATGGTGCAAGACGTTATGCGTGGATACAAGTCACCGAAATAACAAAAACCTATGTAGAAGAAAAGGCACACTATGAGCTCTCTTTCGTCCTACCTAAGGGCTGTTATGCAACAAATGTTCTGGATGTTTTAAGAGGTGGGAATACATTTTCATAAGAGTACACAAAGAATTAACAATTATTTGTTATAGTACTATTTATCTTGGTAAGGAAGAATTATGAATTTTTTAAGAAATGGAATATATGTAGCTTTAGTCATTTTTAGTTTGCTTGCTTGTGGAGGTGGGGGCAGTGGAACATCTAGTCCCACAGGTACAAAAGTTGATAAAAATATCACAATAGCAAATACAGCACTCCCTCATGTAGAAAGTTTAGGTATAGCTAATACTATTCATGCAAAAGTGTCTTTGGGAAATACACCTAAAGATGTTTATGTTCTTTTGAGTAATTATGCAAATAATTCTGGGTCTGTACGTATTACGAAGAGTAATAAAAGTATAGATGTAGCTGAAGTACAGTCTAATAAAATCATTAATCCAAAATCACATATAGTACATGCCCCCACGAATGTGGAAGCATTTAGAAATAATATATATCAATATTTACATAGAAATGCAAGTGTAGTAGCTTCAGCTAAACTTGTAGATACTATACAAAAAAATGAGGATGTTTCAGGTACACAAAAAGTATTTTATTTAGGTTCAAATACCTCAGACTCAACTATAGCCACAGCTAGGAAGATTGTATCAACAACAAATACAGCATTAGGAAATAAAAGACTGAATATTTGGGTATCTGATGATAGTTTTGGTGTTGGCTGTCCTAAAGTAAAGTGTGTTACTCAAACAATGGTAAATGCATTGGCAGATACCTTTTTGAAAACAGGGACAGACAATGATATATATGATTGGGTAACAAATGTCTATGGGGAGGAATGGGGTATACAGTCAAATAGTAGACTTATTTTACCTAATAATGAAATAACAATACTGCTTACAGATATAGGTGAGGACAATAGTCAAACAGGTGGTGTATTAGGTTTTTTCTTTGAAAAGGATAACTTTAAAAGGTCAGAGCATTCTGGATCAAATGAAAGAATTATGCTTTATATCGATTCTGTATTATTTGCAAATGGTGAAGGAAGTTGGGATATAGATGATTTTTGGCCTAAAGAAATGGTTTCAACTTTAGCACATGAATTTCAGCATATGATTCATTTTTATCAAAAAACAATAAGTTTGGCAAATGGTAATCCTACAGATACATGGATGAATGAAATGCTTTCTGAAACAACAGAAGACCTTGTAGCTACAAAGATTAAACACACAGGCTCAAGAGGTGTTGACCCTTTAGTTGGTAGTGCGGGTGACCCAAATAATACAGAAGGTAGATATCCACTTTTTAATACAAATAATAGACTTTCACTAACTACATGGGAAGGTGAAATTACAAATTATTCTAATGTCAATGCTTTTGGTGCATACCTTATACGTAACTATGGGGGTGCAAAAGTTTTACATGATATTGTGCATAATGCACTTTTAAATGAACAAGCAGTTGTTACAGCGGTTAATAAAGCACCCAATGGTGCAGGAAAAACATTTAATGATTTACTCAAAGAATGGGGTATTGCTGTACTTCTTTCTGATAATGATAATTTGAGTACTAATTTACCAGTATATAATACAGGTGACTTTACATTAGATACATACAAAAACTCAACGTATGAGATTGGCTCAGTCAATTTCTTTAATTATTCTCCTACTCCTAGGGTTTTAAATGCATCAGGTACTGTACAGAAGCAAGGCAATTATTACTACAAAATAGGGAGTAACCTAACTGGTAATTTTACTATTGATTTAACGCTTAACGGTCAAACAGAAGCCACACTTATAGCTAAATAGGAGAAAATGATGAAAAAAATATTTATATTATTACTTGGTGTATTGAGTTTTGTGGCGTGTTCAGAAGGTGATACAGCTGATATTACGGGGAGGATAGCTATGAAAGGTTCCTCTGTACACACTTACTTAGTCATTGAAGATACTAAGACGCATAAAGCACTAAAAATCAATAATTATAAAGCATTTGACTTAGCAAAACGACAAAATGAAATAGTAACGTTAAATGTAAAACTTGTTAAAAAGGCAGTGGGTCCAGGTTTTCCTGCTGAAGTAGAAGTAGTAGAAGTCAAGTAACTTCTACTATAGTAAATTAGTGAGACTCTTTCTTTCTCACAATGTTTGCACCAAGTCCAGAGAGTTTCCCCTCTAAATCATCATACCCACGGTCTAGGTGATAGATGCGTCTTACATTGGTTGTACCTTCAGCTACTAAAGCTGCAAGTACAAGCGCAGATGAGGCTCTAAGGTCTGTTGCCATTACATCTGCACCATAAAGCTCTTCTACACCTTTAACGGCAGCCGTACTCCCTTTAAGCCAAATATCTGCACCCAGACGGTTAAGTTCAGACACATGCATAAAACGGTTTTCAAAGAGACGCTCTTCTATGAGACTTTCTCCTTTTGCCATGACGGCAAGTGCCATAAATTGTGCTTGCATGTCCGTAGGAAAGCCAGGGTACTCAATGGTGATGAGGCTTACAGGCTTTAAGTCTTTAGTAGGATGGATAGTTATGCTATCTTCATGTAAGTCAAATGTACAGCCCATGGACTCTAGTTTGTCTATAGATGCTCTAATATGACCATGATTTACTTTGTCTAGGGTAATACTAGAATTGGTAATAGCACCTGCACAAAGATACGTTCCTGCTTCAATACGATCAGGGATAATCTCCACAGTTTTAAACTCTAATGGTTTGCCACAAGTACCTTCTATGCTTAGTTCACTGGTACCGATACCTTCTATTTTAACCCCTGCATCACGTATCATCTCACAAAGTTGAACGACTTCAGGCTCTTTAGCTGCATTGAGGATGGTCGTTGTACCATGTGCAAGTGCTGCTGCCATAACAATATTTTCTGTACCACCTACAGTAATTTTGTCAAAGACAATCTTGGCACCTTTGAGTCCATTTTTAGCTTCAGCTCTTACATAACCACCTTTTATCTCTATATGTGCGCCCATTGACTCTAACGCCTTAAGGTGTAAGTCTATTGGACGTTGTCCAATGGCACAGCCACCAGGTAAGGAAACTTCACACTCACCAAAGCGTGCAAGTAGAGGACCTAGAACCAAAATAGAAGCTCTCATTTGTGAGACTATCTCATAGACAGCTTTTGTAGAAGAAATAGAACCATTATTGATTTTGGCAATGGTTTTATTGTGGTCTACAGAACCACCAAGCATGGTAAGAAGTTTGAGTAGCGTACGGATATCTACAACATTGGGTAAGTTGGTAAGTGTTAGTTCTTTATCTGAAAGTATTGTTGCTGCAATAATTGGCAAGGCTGCATTCTTTGCACCAGATATGGTGACTGAACCACTTAACTTTTTCCCACCAACAATCTCTAAATAATCCATTTATATTTCCTCTATATATAGTAAAAGAGATTTTATCTAAAGAATGGTTAAGGGGAGGAGGGTGCATGTTAATACTAACAAATATAAACTTTTTACTATGTTTTAACATTAAAAAATAGAAAAATTAATATTATTGAGTATAATTAATCTACTTATTAATAAATATGATGTACAATATTTTCTAATATGTATTTGAAAAGGGTCGTAAGACCCCATTTGAAGGGGAATCATGTCGAGTAGTTTAGATAAACTTAAAGCATTAACAAGTCGCTTAGAAGACAAGCTGGAGCAAAAAGAAAAGCTTCCTACTGATATTTCTAACGCACCCGTAAAAAAAGAAAGTAAACCGACCGAAACCAGTAAATCGAAACCTGTAAAAAAGAAAGTGCTGTCTTCAGATACAGTAAGAGAAGAGAATATAGTACGTGTAAAAGTACTCTATGAAAAGCTTAAAATCTTTGAAAAGTCACCTGATTTTAATAATATCTTTATCTATAAAGCGATGAACCTTTCTGGTATTGGACTTAAAGAAGAAGATTTTGCACAAGTACGTGAAGGTAAATATATTCAGATTATTGCTATTACTTATGAGCCAGATAAAAATGGTAAAAAGAAAGCAAAAAATATATCTTTAGGATATTTTGGAAAAGCTGAAACATTGGAACATACGCTTAAAAATGAGATTATTGAGTTTGTACTACGTTGGCGTTATGAAAAAGCATTTCAAAATGTTGAACACTATAAAGATCTTATTGCCAGAGTTGAAACACCAACTGAAACATTATTTTAATATATCACTCCAACAGGCACAGGTAACAAAATATACATTCGTTAGCTGAGCTTGTCTAAATCTGCCCAATCCTAATCAAAAATCTGTTACAATCAAATTCTAATTTACTACTTAGGATAGACATGCATCTCGACCTTACAGCAGAAGCCCTTTTGGCACAACTTGGATACACCAAAACAGAACAAACAGTTAAACAAATTAATGATATTATTGAAAATACGAAAAATTTTGAGAATTTTTCACAGCATATTCCTTCTTTTAACGATGCTTTAGCCGTTGAAAAAGGATTTATAGCGATGTCAAACTCTGAAAACTATCTTAAGATAAAATGTAACGAAGACTCTTCTGCTGATAATCTTACAGCATTTACCGCTTTAGTCAAGCACTGGGCAGATAAATACAAACTTGAACTTAAACAAGTAGACAATAAAAATACCTATTACATCATCGGTCAAAACTAGTTGCCACTAAGCAGTCTCAATGATGAACAGCTTTCCGCTGCTACTGCACCCTTAGGACATAACCTTATCATAGCGAGTGCTGGTACGGGGAAGACTTCTACCATCGTAGGGCGCATAGCACACTTATTGCACTCTGGCGTTGAGCCTTCAAGTATTTTACTCCTTACCTTTACTAACAAAGCAGCTGGAGAGATGATAGCCCGTTTGGAGCGTTTTTTCCCTAAAAAGGTTGTAAATAAGATAGAGTCTGGGACTTTTCATGCGGTGAGTTACCGATGGTTAAAAGAAATTCATCCAAACTTAGCACTTAAACAGCCGAGTGAACTCAAAACACTCTTTAGAAGTATTTACGAGAAACGTAACTTTGAACGTATGAACTTAACAATGCAACCTTTTTCTGCTACATTTCTATATGAGCAGTATTCCCTCTACCAAAATGCCTCATTAGATAGTTTTGATGTTTGGTTTTTAGAAAAGTACGAAGAACACGAACCCGTGATGGACATTTATATGGACATTGCCCAGGAGTTTGAGCGTGAAAAAATAGATTATGGTTTTGCTTCGTTTAATGACTTACTCTTACGAATGAAGAGTCACCTAGAAGAAAAAGTCATCCCTTTTAAAGAAGTTCTTGTAGATGAGTACCAAGATACGAATACTTTACAGTCTGCCCTCATAGATGCACTTAAACCTGAGTCTCTTTTTTGTGTGGGGGATTATGATCAGAGTATTTATGCTTTTAATGGTGCGAACATAGAAAACATAGCAACATACTCTACGCGCTACCCAAATGCCACAGTCTATACACTCAAAACAAACTACCGTTCCACTGCACCCATACTCTCTCTTGCCAACAGGGTTATAGAAAGAAATGAACGCATTTACCCCAAAAAGTTAGAAGTAGGAAGACATGGTAAAACACACCCACCTAGACTACTTATGTATAACGATCTTTTTGAACAATACCAATCAATAGCACAGAGTATCAAACACACACATGTACCTAATGACCAGATAGCTGTTATTTTTCGTAATAACGCATCGGCAGATGGTGTTGAAGCATCTTTACGTGAGTATGGTATCGCCTGTAAGCGTAAAGGAGGCACAAGTTTTTTTGATGCCAAAGAGATAAAGTTTTTACTTGATTTGATGTCACTCTTGGTTAACCCAAAAGACATGATGGCATTTATCCATGTGTTTGAGTATGCAAGAGGGGTTGGTTCTGCTCTGTCTAAAGAGCTTTTTCAGTGCTTCCTACATTTTGGAGAAGGGCATTTAATGCAGGGGGTTTTGTATCCTAAAGTACAAGACTTACCTAAACTTAATCCAAATAAAAATGTACAACTTGGCCTTTTTGACGATGACCAAGAGATAGGTTCAGCTGCTAGGTTTAACAGTCTAGGACTTGATGCTAGGCTCATGGGACACCCACTACTCAAGCATCCTAAGCTTAGTGCTGATGCAGTGAGTTATTTTAAAGAGTTTCATACCCTTATGGATGGGGTACATCGTTTGGAAAACCCAGCAGATATACTGCAAAATGCCATATCTTCTAGTCTATATAAAGGGATAGTGGAACTACTAGCCACGCAAAGAGGACGATTAAAATCAGGTGAAGTAGATGAAGAAAAGAAAAAAATAGCCAAAGAGCGCATAGAAAAAAAGGCAAGTTTACTTCTAAATATCTCACGCCAATACAAAGAGCTAAGACGCTTTGTCAATGCTATGGTACTTGGGGGCAATGAACTTAGTGAAGGTGAGGGTGTAAACCTACTTACTGTTCATGCTTCTAAAGGTTTAGAATTTCCCGAAGTGTATGTGATAGACCTCGTAGATGGACGCTTCCCAAACAGAAAGATGATGTCAAGTATAGAAGAAGAACGTAGACTCTTCTATGTGGCTGTTACACGTGCAAAAGATAAGCTCTACCTTTCTCTTGCTAAGTTTGATAAGGTGAAAAAGATAGACTATAAACCTTCACAGTTTTTGCATGAAGCTGGACTGATTAAAGGAGAGTTTATTGAACCTGAAGTGAAAGAAAAAAAACCTCGGAAGAAAAAGGAAGAAGTTTAATTTCCCATTCTCTTATCACGAATACTCATCATTTTACTCTCTTCATCCACATAAATATCGAATAAATCTATTTCATCTATGAGATTTGAGAGTTTTTTATATCCAAAGTTGATAGGGGAAAATGAACTAGAATTGTTGATATATTGACCAATACTTGCCAAGTTCGCCCACCCATCTTCATCCATTGTCTGTTCAATAGCAGTTCTTAGTACATTGACAAGCCAAGTATCTTGACGCATTTCTTTTCCAGATTTGCGTACAGGAGCAGTTCTAACGTCGACTGCCTCACTACCTTGTCTTTCTGTTTTCATAAGTTTTTCGGTAAATATAAATTGTGAACATGCAGCCATAAAAGGTTTAGGGGTTTTCTTCTCTCCAAAACCAAAGACTTTAATACCCTCATTTTGTACACGCATCACCACAGGAGTAAAGTCAGAGTCAGATGTGGCAAAGGCAAAGGCATCTATGTCTTTGGTATGCAGTAGATCTATGGCATCTATGGTCATAAGTATGTCTGTGGCATTT
>Ga0256827_10001594_pt1 | contig 14579 bp, 18 predicted proteins | sample CV84metaG_FD_185977 | JGI IMG/M metagenome (GOLD analysis project Ga0256827, IMG submission 185977) | Hydrothermal vent microbial communities from East Pacific Rise, Pacific Ocean - CV84 | ecosystem: Environmental > Aquatic > Marine > Hydrothermal vents | place: Pacific Ocean: East Pacific Rise... | reverse complement strand
ATTTTTCAAAAAAACTCAAATTTAACTCAAAAAAAAAACTTGAGTTAAATTTTCAAAAAATAACTCAAAAAAAGAATCTGAGTTATTTTGGGTGTTTTTTTGACCCTTTTGACCCTTTAAAATATAGGTAAATGAACAGCATCTGTTCGTATCATCAAAATCATCTGTTCGTATCATCACCTTTTTCACGATCAATTTCGTTTGACCCTTTAAAACACCCAACGAAACGAGAACACTTTGTTACCCTTATAGATAAGATGATTATATCGCTAACGCTCTAATTCGCTTCGCTCATTCATTTTCCAATTGTATAATTCAATATAAAAAAGGATGATTATGTTATCTATAAGTACAGATTGGCATTTTGGTAAATCAAATGGTATTTTTGATCAAATAATTTATAAAGGGATTGAACAACAATGTATTCATGCAAAAGAGAATAATATAAAAATATTATTTAATTTAGGTGATTCATTAGATATCAAACAGACTATTGATGTTGATACATTGAATTTCATATCTAAAGCATATCAATTAGTCTCAGATACATTCGACCATGTATATGTTATTATAGGGAATCATGATATAAGTAAGAAAAATAGAGGTATAAGATTTCATAATTTACAGTTTCTCAATGGATATAGTAATATAACCATAATTGATACACCAAAAATTATTACAATAAACAACAAAAGTATTTATTGTCTACCTTATTTTGAAAATGAAATATTAAAAACTATGGATTTCAAAAAAGCAGATTATTTATTTGGACATATTGAAGTCCAAGGATTTATGTTTAATAAATTTATTGAAACAAAAGATGGTGTATCAACTTCCACTATATCTAATATGTATGATAAGATTTTATTAGGACATTTTCATAAAAAACAATATAAGAAAAATATTGGTTATATAGGTAATATATGTAAATTTTTTTATGGTGAAGATGATGAAATGCGGGGATGGATTGAATTTGATGAACAGAAAAATATTATATTTGATTTCGATTTCGATCAACCCAATTTATTCAAAATAAATCTCACTGATTTATTATCTGATAATTTTGAATTAGACAGATTGAAAAAGGGTGATAAAATAAAATTAGTTATTGATTGTCAAATTAAATTTTCTGAATTAGAACAACTTAAAAATAAATTTATTATTGATTATGGTATTGAAACCTTATTGATGGAAGAACAATATTTTTCATTTGAAATTATTATGGAAGATGATGGTGATGATGATGAAATTCAACAAGATTTAACTTATATGGATTATCTTCTTCAGGAATTAAGAAAAAAACAAAAACATATATCTGGTGAAGTTGAACATTATTTAGAAGAAAAATTAAAAAATGTATAATAATAGTAATAAATGACTAGGGTGTATAAATCAAATGAAGATTAAATTAAAAAAAATATCAATACAAAACTTTTATAGTTATGGTGATAAACAGACTTTAGACTTTGATATTTTCAATGATTCAGTAGTGTTGGTAGATGGTATTGATGAAGATACTGAAGGGTCTAAAATAGGGTCGGGCAAATCCTCATTTTTTGCAGCTATTACATTTGCACTGTTTGGAGAAACAGTATCGAATATTAAAGTGAATGAAATTGTTAATTATATTAAGGGAAAAAATGCATTAGTAATATTAGAATTTGAAGCCGGCAATGAACAAATTAGGATTGAAAGAGGAAGACGACCTAATATTCTATCATTATTCAAATTTGAAGATAATCATTGGGTGGATTATTCTAAAAGTGACATGAAAGATACTGATAATATTATTTCAAATATTATCAAAATGACTTTTGAAACATTTTTACAGACTACTTTATTTTCTGTAGCTTCAGAACATAACAAACCTTTTTTAAATATGACACCAAGTAATCAAAAAAAGGTTTTAGAAAATATTTTTAACTTTGATATATTCAATAATGTTATTTTAGAAATGAAAATGGATATTAAAGAAAAACAACAAAAACATGACAATTTGTTAACCCAACTTAATGAACGTAAATTTGCTAATGATAGGATTGAAACTCAAATCAACCGATTAAAAAAAGAATCAACAGATTTCAATTATAACAAACAAGTTGAGATTGATTTACTAAAAATTAAAATACAAAAATACAAAAAAATTGATATCGATAAAGAAAAAGAGAAATTGAATTTTGTAATAGAGTTGAAAGATCATAAGAATAATTTAACAGATAAAATTTCATCATTGAAAAATGAAAAAACTATTTTAACCAAAGATCTTCATAAACACCAAGAATTAAAAAGTCAAACTCATCAACAAATTAAAAACTTAAAAAATGATTTGAAAAAGATTGATGAACAACTTTGTCCTACTTGTGAACAGACTTGGAATGATGAAACTTACCATATTCAAGTTATTAAAGATTTAAAAAATAAAAAAATTGAAGTTGAAAATACTACATTGAAAATAGTAGAGTTTGATGATATGATTAAATTGGTAAATAATAAAATAAAAAAACAAAGAAATCTTATTGATGAAATTCGTGAAATAATTGACAAAATACAAATCAAGTTAACGAACAAAGAGGTGGAAAATATTGATATAATTTTGGCTAATTTAGAAGATGAATTGAAGAAAGCTAAAAATATGAAAAACCACTTTTTGCAAGAAATAGATGAAAATGAGAAAATGCTTCAAGAAATGGATTATTCGGAAATTGATATGTATGTTGATTGGATTAATCAAATAAAAGATTTTATTAAATTGAGTGAAGATACAACAATGAGAGGTAGGTTTTTAAGAAAATTTATTAAACAATCAAATGAAATATTACGTGAATATAAGCGTATGATACCTGATTACAATATTCATTTACAATTCAACCCCGATTTTACAATACGTATTATGAAATTAGGTAAATCGGTTAGTCCAGGAACCTTATCAAATGGTGAAAAGCGTATAGGTAATATTATGATTATGATGACATTGATGAAAGTATTCAAACTGAAAAATAATATCGACATTAATATTATTTTTATGGATGAAGTGTTGGATAGTGGTATAAACGGTACGTTATTAGAAAATATATTTCAATTTATTAAAAAAATGGTTAAAAAAGAAAATCAAAAGGTGTTTTTAATTTCACACAGAGATGAAATAAAAGAAAAAATACAAGAAAAAATAGTAATACGAAAACGAAGAGGTATTTCTAGAATTGATATAGAGGGGGTTTAAAAGTGGGATGTTTTTCGGATTTAGATATTGATATACCATCAAAAAAAAGTGAGATTATCAAACAAAAATTGATTAAATCATCAATTATTGATAAATCAATTAAAAAACATCCTGTCGGTGTTTATCTTTATAAAAAAGTACCACATTATATGGGTTGGTGTGTTATCGATTATAAAGAGATGGAACACAACAATTATCAAAAAATTGATATTTTGAATAATACATTCTTAGATGATTTAACAAATACACAAATGACTGAAGCTTTAAAATTGATCGAAAAGGAAAATATTGATTGGTTACAATTACATGATGAACCTCATAATTATCAGTTGGATAATTATCCGAGTATATTAAAACAATTTAATGTAAGATCGGTTTTAGATGTTGCAATTGTCCTAGCAATTATTAGGCCTGGAGCGATTCAATATTATAATAAGTTAAAAAGTAGAATGAATTCTGATTTAAATAGATTTAACGACATCGACGCGTATGGATTACCTATTTTTTCAGGTGATGGATTAACAACAAAAAAATACAGATATAAAAAATCTCATGCAATAGGGTATGCGTATATTTTATTGATAGATTTTTTAAAAAAAACGAAAAAGATATAAAAAACACGTATTTATATGATAAATAAAATAAAAATAACTAAGGAATATAAAAATGACAAAACCAGAAATAGTACAATCGTTGCAGGATATAATAGGTGAAGAAAAGGTTACTAAAGTTGAAGCAGAAAGAATTTGGTTTGCTTTAATTGAGGTTATAGCAGAAGAAGTGAAAAAGGGTGGAGAAATTAATTTTGGATCATTATTTAAAGTTTATAAAAAACATAAAAATGAAAGAATGGTAAGAAATCCAAAAACACAGGAAAAATTTCTAAAAGCTGCTAGAGATGAATTAGGGTGCAAAATTCTCAAAAAAGGTAAAACCTTAATTCAGGATTAATATATGAATGAATTAGAGTATGCCTCAAACAAAAAATATATTTCAATACGTGAAATTAATAAACGTATTGAAATAGATAAAGATTATTCCAGATTAAAATTTCAAATTAAAGATGTACTTGAATTTTATACTAGGATAATTAATAGTATTCACACTTCATTATCAAATAAAAAACTAACACCTTCCCAAAGAACTAAACAACTACAAGAATTGTATAAAGCTCAAAGAGAACAAAAAAAAATAAAGAAAAAATTAACATTGATACAAACAAAATAAGCATTTTTATAATCAATCTTATATTTTAATCTTTTAAATAATATAAATAAAACAAAAAAAGGATTATAAATGCAATATGAATATATTAGTGAAGTTAATGGAGTTTTTAATTTTAGTATTCCTGGTGAAAATAAAACTATAAAATTGTTTAGAGGTGACAGTGTTATTGTTAAACAACCATTGGACGGTAATTATTTACGATTATTCAAATTTATTAAAGAAGTTGAAGATGTAAAAGTTGAAGATGTAAAAGTTGAAGATGTAAAAGTTGAAGATGTAAAAGTTGAAGATGTAAAAGTTGAAGATGTAAAAGTTGAAGATGTAAAAGTTGATAAAAAATCAAAACAAGAAACTAAAATTTCAGATAAGATTACTAATGTAGTTGAATTATCTAATGAAAAATCGGAAGTTTCAAAAACACCAACAACTCGTAGAAGAACGAAAAAAAATCAAGAAAAATAATTGAAATGACTAAAGAGTTTTTAAAAACGTTGATTATTTCTAGGTTGGGCGGTTCACAACATAATATTGAATTAACAGATGAAGATCTGGATTTAATAATTTATCAAAGTATTAATTATTATTCATCATATTCATCCGATGCATGGAATGATGAATGGGATACTATTACATTATCACCTAACACAAATTACCACGAATTAGATGATGACATTGATTTTATAATTGAAATAAATTTATCAAAAGGTGGAGCGGGCCAAGCATTAATTCCCGAAACATTTGGAACGGCTTATGAAAACACTATGTTGGGTATGATCGCTAATGATAATGAACTTACAAAAGTAACGAATCCCGTTATAAGTAATGTAATTTATAAAGATGGGAAACGTTTTTTTCAAACTGATTTTCAAGTTTCTAGTGAAACCGTAGTAGCTGCAAAAGTATTAAAATATAAGGATCTCGCACCAATATATTCTAATTCTTGGGTACATAGATATGTTGTAGCTCAGGCTAAATTTACATTAGGGTTAGTACGTAGTAAATATGGTTCCCTTTCAGCTCCCAATGACCTTTCTATGAATGGAAATGATTTAGTTTCACAAGCTCAAACTGAAATAGAAAAGTTGGAGCAAGAGATTTTTGATATTTCAGTTATATCGAATGGTGGAATATATATAGGATAAAATATGACGAGGAATGATTTTTATGCTGAAATATTACCATCTACAATATTAAAATCAACTTTATCAACTGAAGATAAATCGGCAATGGTTTTGTATAAAAATAAAGACAAAGATATCTCATTTATTAAAAAAGTTGCTAGAGAAAAAGTAATAAAAGATGGAGCACCTATTAAATATTACAGATTGAGAGAAAAAGAAGAACAAATATTCAGTGAAAATATTTTAAAAGATCAACATGACTTAACATTTTATAAACCTATTTCTTTTAATGCTGTGTGGACTCCACAGGAATTTCAAATGGATTTGGGTAAATGGGGTATAATGATGCCTGATGGTTCAGATCAACAATTATATTTGCATGTAGATGATATTGATGAGTATATTGAAAGGAAACCAACAGTCGGAGATATAATTGAAACGCTATACGATAAAACAAGATATAAGATAGCGGATGTTTTTTATGGAAATATGAATTTATGGGAAAATATATATTGTATGGTAACATTAACCAAAATACAATATGATAATTTTACAGCTCAATTGGATGATTTTGATGCATCATATAAAGAAACATATACAAGATTAGAAAATGTATTGGATTTAATGGATGGTAGTGAAGAATTAAAGTCTAATAATGAAATTCAAGAAACTAAGAAAAAAACTAATAGTACAATAAAGAAAAATAAACGTACTATTGAAACCTCATTAGATTTAATGACCATGTCATTATAAAAAGGAATGAAAAATTGACGGCAGAATTTTATTATGATGGAAACCAAATAAAAAATTATTTGATTGGATTCGCTAGTGTTTTTTCAGAAATTCCATACCGACAAGATAAACATCTTAAAAGTGTACCGATCCATTATGGTTCGCCTTCCGATATAATTTCATATTTAGAATCTAATGTGGATAATGATGATGTTCATAATGTGAATAGAATTAAAGATATAAATATTCCTCTATTTTCTTTTAGAATGGTTGCTATTGAACAATCAATCGAACGTAGAAGAGCACCATTAGATAATATTACTGTAGACTTACGAAAGCTTGGTTATTCTGTTGGTTATGTAACTATGAAACCCGCCCCTTTCAAATTCACTTTCGAATTAGTATTATGGGCAAGTAGTGATTATCAAGCTTTTGAAATTTCAGAACAAATTTTACCATATTTTAATTCGCCACAACAAGTTAATATTGAACCCTTACCAGGTTGTCCAGTATCAACAACAGAAATTAAACTAGAAAGTATTGAAATAGACACGGAACCCGATAGTCGTAAATGTTCCGCTATTGTAACTATGACATTCACATTGACAGGTTGGTTATTATCCCAACCTAGGATTTGGTCATCTAATATGCAGTTTGAATTATCAATGTTGGATAGTAAAAATAATGATGTTTCGTTGGATAAAGAACTTGCTGATAAATACACCTTTGGTAGTGAGATTTTATCAGTTGAAACAAAACCAAAAATCAAAGAAAAAATGAATTTTTATGATTTTCTTCGAACATTCAATGACCACTATTTGATAGATTATTATACCGTATTTTTAGAATTAGAAAAAACTGAAGTGATTGATGTAGATGGTAATTCTTATGATATACAACCACAAATTATAAATGAACAAACATATAACATAATAGATATTCAGAAAATTATAGATACTATTAAAAACCTTAAATTTATATATCAAAATAGATTAAACACTCAATTAATAAGATCATTTACTATTGAAAATACTATTATAGTATTTGAAAAAATGGGTAAAGAAGAAGAATTAATTTATATTATTTTAAAATTGATTGATTATAATGTTATTTCGAAGCAGTTTGTTTATACTGGTGTAGAATTTAGTAATTCAGATAAATTACAGTTATTTGGTACGATGTACTCTAGTATAAACCAATATATTGATAGAGTTAATCAATATATTGGTTTATTAGAAATGATTAAAATTTGGGAAGAAAAATTATATTTGAAAGATGTAAACGGTTCCGCATTTTATATTCAAATAGATGAAGAGGAATTTGAAAAAAAAGGACTTCAATTTAAAACTATAGAAAAAAATACTGTAATTTTTGAAAAAATGAAAAAAAATTTAAATATTGTAATGTCTGAAGGTGTAATATATAATGAAGATGATAAGTTTTTAAAAATTGTAATAAATGCTGAAAAAGAAATAGTATTGTTGATCGATAATTATGAATTGTATATGGATATAAAACAAACATTGTCTTCAATGGATAATAAATCCTATTTTATGATTATGTTGGATGGTTTTATAAGTGATAATGTATTGGATATGTCTAACTATATAGTATCATACCTTTTATTTGAATATTTTAAAAAAGAACAAATAGAAGAAAATGAATTAAAAAAGCATGATTTATTCCTGTTATATTCAAAAATTTACAAAAAAAAATATGATGAATTTATTAATTATTCTTTTCAAATGAAAAGAATAATTAATCATTTAGAAAATTTTACCGATTAATATATTCGCAAGATCCTCATAATTTTGTGAATGGGCATTATCAATTATATGTATTGTTGTTCCTGCACTTTTTAAATATTTGATACTATTAATTAAAGCCTCTCTTCTTTGATTAATTAAATTAGGATCAATAGTGTCATTTAAATCATTTAAATCATTTTTTTGGTCAATGTTTGTTCTATCAATTATTATATTTGTAGGACAATCTAAAAAAATTATATCTGTAGGAAGCTTTAAAAACTTGTTATTTAATATTGCAGTTTTGATAAAATTTAACTCATTTTTATTATTGTTTACAAATGCATTGTAAGCTAGTGTTGATGCTAAATATCTATCAAAAATATAATTTTTGGTGGTTGATATTGGTTTTATAATTGATGTGTTGTTATGTATTGAATTTTGATTCGCCCAAATTTCATCAGACCAAAATTGATTCATTTCGGATAAAAAAATTGATGAATTTAATTTTGATGGTGCTTCCATTAATAATTTAGTGATGGTAGTACCAATGATTGAATTTGAATTTGGAAAATGATAATTTGTTATTGAATTATTGGTATTTAATTGTTCAAATTTATTTTTAAAAATATTACAAAATGTACTTTTTCCTACTTTATCAACCCCTTCAACAGCTATAATTTTATTTATTATTGATTTTGGAGGTGATGTATGTGTTACTATATGTTTTATTTTGTTTTCCATAAGACAGCGCCTTTATTTTAATTTTGATAGTTGAATATAACTAAACAGTACTTCCATTTTACATTGATTTTGAAATTGATATATAAAATGTATAAATAATACAAAAAGGTAAATTAGATGTTAAGATTGCACACTATTATAAATGAAATTATAAATGAAGAAGAAGAAGCACCCACAGAACAAGTATCACCACAATCTACCCCATCAGATGAAAAAGATGATTCGATAGAAAATCCTGAAAACTCAGTTGAAGAAGAAAAAACACCGGTGGAAGGAACCACAGAAGAACCTGAGGTTACACCTCAAGATGAAGACACTGATGAAAATGTAATAGATCCATTATCTATTGAAGATGATGTTAATCAAGATGAAGAGTTCTCATCAATAGACAAAACTATTGAAGAAATGATAGGTATTACTGAGATAAACCACACTACCAGCACATCTATTATCGATTATGAAGATGGTGGTCAAACAATGTTTGTTCAACCTATGATTTCGATGAAAAGTGAAACAATAAATAAAATAATGGATTTGATAAAAAGTGATGTTAGGGATTCATACAAACAAATAAGAGATGAAATAACTGGAAAAACTTTAAACAACACAAAATATTGGATGAGTTTAAACACTTTGATAGATACTATGGTTCGTAGTCAACTAACAAAAAGTGATAATATGTATGGTTTGATTGATGAAATTAAACAATCCTTTAAAATTTTGGAGATTAAATAATTGATTGATATATCAACTTTATCGGGGGAATTCTGTGGTGATTTAAATGGTGTGTTTTTTGAGGGTTTAGATATGAACTCGCCTCAAACTAATAATTCCTCTACTGTTGAAGATGAATTATTGAAAATAGAACAAAATATACCAATACATAAAAATAAAACAATACATATTCCAACCGACAACATACAATGTGAAACTTCTCCAGGCATTAATATTCCATTGACCGAGATAGAATTAATAAGACGACAACAATTCAATATCAGAAGTAAAAAATTCATTGATTTGAATACTGGTGAAGAAGTATCAATAAAAGATAAAACCGAAATGTATAATGGTACAATTCTATATATAGTTGAATATACTAATAACAAAACAATAACATATCCTAGAGGTATGTTTATAGGTGAAAATAAACAATTTTTATTAAAAGAATTATATATTAAGCAAGCTGAACATATAATAATAAATATTATATTGGATTATAAAGAAATGATCTATAATTATATTAAAGATGATAAATTGATAGAAACGGAGGATAAAAAATTTTTAGAATTAATTTTACCTGAAGGTATAGATCTTCAAAATGATATTTATATTCCTGACCATACACAAATACCAATAGGAATTGATTTTGATATTGATTATAAATATTTGAACCTAGATTTTATTATTTGTGTAAATAATAAAATTGCAGGTTTGTTATTTAGTGAATTGTGGTTCTAAATGGTTATTTAAAATATAGTTTGCAAGATCCCTAATAAAAACCATATTATTTGCAATTTCTAAACCTAATGGTATTCTATTAACATTTAAAATTCTTATCACTTTTTCTAAATCGAACTCCTTTTGATTATTATTAAATGAAAAAAGATCGTTTAATAATTTTGTTCTTTGTTGGTACATTACATACTACCAAAAGTAAATGATAAACCTAAATTATCATCTTCAAAGTTTTCATTAGGTTTCAGTTCGGATTCAATAATTTTCTTTATTTTTTCAGCTCTCATTTTCCTTTTAATAACCTCATTTATTGTTTCTAAAGTTGCTTTATTGTAATTTGAAGTGGGAATATTGGGGTTTTTATCAAAACTCATATTTATAACATTTTCTTGAACAGTGTTGAATGGGATTTTTTTCATTTCGATCATTGTTTATCCTTTTTATTTCTATTTATGAAAAAATGTATAATAATTAATAAACAACTGTCGATTGAAAGGTGTATATGAAATCAACGATGACCAATGAACAAACACATTTTGCAACTACCAAAAACAAACACATTTTAGCATTAGCATCAGCAGGAGCTGGAAAAACATATTCGATAATAATGTTTATCAATGATAAAATTGAAGTTGAAGTAAAACCTTCAGAAATTATTTCATTTTCATTTACAAGAAAGGCTGCAAATGAACTGAAAGATAGAATAGCAAAGCATTTCAAAAGTAAGGAATTAGATTTCCCCTTTATTTCAACTATTCACTCATTTTGTTGGACTGAATTAATAAAAAAATATTATAATGATATAGGATATACTCAGATTCCTACAATAATTCAAGAGTTTCCAGATGAATTTATGGATCAAGCATATAAAAATTATGGGAAAAAGAAAGCCAGAGCAGCATTCAATAAAGATTTTCAAAGATTGGTTAGTAAAGATTTACAAAACGAAGACTTTATTGAACCAGAGACTATAAGTTTGTTGGAATATTTAGTCAAACATAATTTAGTAATGTTTGATTTTATGATACATCTTTCAAATTTTGTATTGATCGAACATACTAATAAGGTTCAAAATAATATAAAAATGATAAAATATGTTATTATAGATGAGGCACAAGATTTAAATCCTGCTCAATATAAATTTGCAAAATTATTACAACAAACATTTACCAATACTAAAAAAATGTGTAATTTAATTTTAGTCGGAGACTTTAAACAATCAATATATGGTTTTAGAGGTAGTGACCCTAAAATAATTAATACCTTTGTAGAAGAATTTGCTCCCGAAATAGAGATGTTGTCATACAATTTTAGAAGCTCACCAGAAATAGTAGATTTGGCAAATAGTATAGCTGAAACAATAAATCTTGGTAATGACAAATTAGAAGCTTCAAAATTTGCCAAACATGGTTCTAATATAACTGAAGGTGAAATTTATAATATATATGATGTTGAAGAGTTTTTAGATGAATTAAAAATACTTGAACAACCTTTGCATGATACTTGTATATTGGCAAGAACAAATATGGTTATAAAATCATTAGCAAAGATTTTATCAACATTGAATATCCCATATTATTTACATACTGAATTTGACATATTAAAACGTGCTGAAGTTAAGTTATTGATGAATTTGTTAAGTTTGGTTAGTCATGGATACAATAAAAGTTTAATGGTTGAAATTATTAAAACAATTAAAGGTGGAGTACCTATTAAAGTGGCGTCAGCGATAAACAAATGTTCGAGTGTTCAAGATGTAGGTCGAATGTTTCAAGATATAAAGAAAATCCCCGAAATAGTAAGTATATATAATGATTTAACAAAAGGTATTTTTAAGGATGCTATTTTTAAAATGTCAAAATTATTAGAAACACCAAAGAAAAGTTCAACACAAATACAACAATCATTAGAAAAGTTTCATAGAGATTTAAATACTGTTAAAGTGACTAATGGGTTAGATTCTTGGATGGATGCATTAGAAGAATTATTATTTGAAGCTCAATTTTTAGAAGAAAAACAAAGTGATAAAGTTCAATTAATGACAGTTCACAAATCTAAAGGTTTGCAATGGAAGAATGTTTTATTCATATATGATTTTAATTTGTTAGAACAGGTTGAAAATGACTTTTATGATCTAGAAGAAGAAAAAAGGGTAGTTTATACAGCGGTAACTCGACCAACAACAAATTTAACAATATGGGATTTAGAACAAAAATACTTGAGTGAATTCTTTACGAAAGGGTTTTTATTGAAAAATATTGAAAAATGGTTACAAACGGGTTTATTGGATAAAAATGATTTTAGTCATTTTTAAAAAAAATGTAAAATAATAAAAAAGGTAAGTAATGGAAGATGATTTATTAGAATTGGATGTAGGTATAGCTTATAGTAAAAGTTACAATAAAATAATATTTACAAATGACTTTATTTTTAAATCTGGAAAAAATCTACATACTATTAAAAGAATGATAGGGTCGTATGGTGCATATGTATCTAATGATAAACGAGATAGAGTATATGCTAAATCATTAGGTATTGATATTTTTGATGATTCGATTAATAATTTTGATTATACTTTAATAATGGAAATTGATATAACAAAAGAGATAGAAAAATTAAAACAAGACCACCCCAAATCATTAGATGTGATAGATGAGGAATTTCTTTTTTTAAAAAAGAATGAACATAATATATTACTATTAAAAATGGCGTTTATATTGAAATATCATTTTGAACGTTGTAACACTCCTGCTTACATGATGAGGGGTTCAGGAATTTCATCTTATATTTTATTTTTGATTGGTTTAAATAAAGTTAATCCTATCAAATTCAATCTTAAATATGATGATTTTTGGAAAATTTAAAAAAAGGATTTAATTTTGGAGATTAAACAGAAGAAAAAAGGTAGACCTAAGTCGATACATTATGTTAATGAGCAAGAATTAAGAGATGAAATTTTGATTTCACAGACTAAAGCTAAAAATATTTTAGATGAAATAACTTTACATTATGATTCAAAATCATTGGAAGCAACAGATGAAAACCTTGATCAAATACAAAAAGAATTTGATTTAATGATTCAAAATGCAAAAATGAAAACTCATTGTACTTCTAGATTAGGTGAAATAATTTTACTAACGGTCGATCGAGTAGCAACACAACATAAATTCAGAAATTATACTTATCTTGATGATATGAAAGCGGAAGCAACATTCCAATCAATTAGAGGAATAATTAAATTCAATTTAGATAAAGTTAATGATAAAGGACTGAAGAGTTCATCATTTTCATATTTAACTCAAATAATAACAAATGCATTTAGACAAATTTTGAATAAAGAAAAGAAAAACCGTGATATAAAAGATCAAGCCATAGAAATAGCTTTGGATATGCATAGGGATCTTGATGTTGAATTTGATTCAATTAAAAGAAAAAAAGAAAAACAAGAAATTAGTTCATAGTTCTTGTTTTTAATGTAAAATATAATATAATCTATAAACTATTAAAAAAATTTGATAGTGATAGATATAAACTTAAATTAATAAAAAAAAGGGTTACAATGACATACTTCGAGTTTTTAGATGATATAATTGAAAATTTTAGAGTTTCAAAAATGATAGAAATAGTAAAAGTGGAACAAGATGTTGAAACTGAAGAATTATTAGCTGTTGCATATGAAGCAACAAGATCACTTATTATTGTTGCTAATTATAAAGATAAGCCCACTATCGATATGCCTCAAATTCAGGGTTTTTCACAATTGGATTTTGTAAAACAAATAATTAATTTGGAAAAAAACGCTAAAAAAAGTTCAGTTAAATTCAATGAAATTGATGGAATAGCAGCAACCACCACATTTAAAATTGATTCAGCTATGATAAAAAATAAAAATGTTGCCAAATCTTTATTACCTGAAACACCTAAAAAGTTTAATAGTTTTAAACCTGATATTGATGTTGAATTGACAAGTGATGATATTTCATCAATAATCAGACACCTTAGTTTAAATATTTTTAATGCTAGTGTATATTTAACTAAATCATCAAAGGGTAAATTGAGTTTTAAACTAACAAATAATTTAGATACATTAGATTATGATACTGATTTTGATATTGAAGATGGAATATTAGATGAACCATTTAAAGTAGATTTAGAAAGAATGTTATCTATTTTTAAAGTTGGTAAAGATGGTATGAAATTAGCGATTGCAGAGAAACAAAATTTATTAAGAATAGTTAAGTCTGATGATAAAGCCGACTATCATTATTTTTTAATTAAGAAAGCTTCATAAAATACAGTTACACTGTATTATGAAGATACAACCTCAAAAAGGAT
>Ga0256827_10001593_pt1 | contig 14582 bp, 15 predicted proteins | sample CV84metaG_FD_185977 | JGI IMG/M metagenome (GOLD analysis project Ga0256827, IMG submission 185977) | Hydrothermal vent microbial communities from East Pacific Rise, Pacific Ocean - CV84 | ecosystem: Environmental > Aquatic > Marine > Hydrothermal vents | place: Pacific Ocean: East Pacific Rise... | reverse complement strand
AATTAGACTCCTCACACCTATGCAAAAATATGAAAAACTTTTGGAAAAACAATTAGTTTGCTTATAATTCTTTTAAATTTTATAGAATTTACAAAATTTTTTCTACACAACCATACACTTTAGTACAGTTAAGTCTTTTACACTAAAAATTCAATCCATTTTTTGTAAAAATTCTCTTCAATTATAAACTTCATCAGAGACAAATATATAAACTCAATGATTTAATATACTTTTTGCTTTTTCTTCATTTAAGTCTAATCATAAAGTAATTTCAATCATAACATCTATATCACTCATTTGAGCAGTTTTAATAAATTGTTTATATCTTTCTCTTAAAGTTCTTTTTGCTCATATTCAATATGTTTTTCATTCTAATTCAAAGAAAAAATCAAATTCAGTTGAACTATCATCTTTATCATGTGTTTTTTCTATTTTATTTTCATCAATTCAAATTGATTTCAAAACTAATAAAATTCTATCTTCATAATTTGAACCACTATCACTTATAATAGATTGATTAATACTTTCATTAAACATTAACATAAATATTTGATTTGGCTCAACTCATTTTTCCTTCAAAGAAATAGCATATTTAGATAAATCTATAACAAACTTTTCTGCTTCTTTAGAAATAAAATTACTTTCTTGTTTTTCTAATTTATCAAAAAATATTAATGATAATAATGCTCAACTAACTCTAGTAGAATATGGACTATATAAAGTTATATTATCATACTTTAAAGATAATGGATTTAAATCACCTAATTTTGTTATATCTAATAAATTTTTCATTTTAGCCTCTTGCAATAATAAATCTTTAATTATAAATAATTTTAAACTAAAAATAAATAATTCTAAATCTATTTTTGAATTTACCTCATTTAATGTTTCAAATAAAAGAATTTGTTTTTTAGAATTAGTTTTAATATTTTTTTCTACATATGCTATTATTTTTTCTTTTATTTTATCAAAATCTAATATTTTATTTTGATAAAAAGTTTTTAATAAATCATTTGATTGATTTTCTGATAAATTTGTTTTTACAAGATATTTTAAGAAAAAATAAAATTTTAAATTTATATTAAACTTTTTTTGTTCTATTTCTAATTTTTCTATTTTCATAATTTGTTTTTATTAAATAAATTTAAAGCATTATAAATATTTTTTGCTAATGCTCTAATAACAGGAACAGCAACACTATTTCAAAATTGTTTATATGCTTGGGTATCACTTACTGTTATTTTAAAATCTTTTGGAAATCACTGTAATCTTGAGGCTTCTCTTGGAGTAATTTTTCTTGGATTTTTTCATTTTTGTTCTATTAAAATTTCTGAACCATCTTTATAATATCTTGCTGACATTGTACTTGTATATTCTGATTCTTCATTAAATATAGAATATCAAAATCAATTTCACTTTTTTTTATGCTCTTCTTTTCTTCTTTGGTGTCATGCCCATAATTTATCAGAAATTGTATATTTATCTTCAACAGTTTTATCTAAAATATCTCATAATTTTACTTTTTTTTCTAAAGGCTCTGGGAAAACAAAATCAACATCATCTAAAAAAGCAATAATATAAATTCTTTCTCTATTTTGTGGAATTCAAAAATCTCTAGCATTTAAAACTTTAAAATAAACTTTATATCACATATCTTCTAAAGTTGTTTTAACCACCTTAAAAGTATTTCACTTATCATGATTTTTGAATCATTTAACATTTTCTAAAAAAATAACTTTAGGCTTATGGAAATTTACAATTCTTGCTATATCAAAAAATAAAGTTCACCTAGAATCTCAAAATCATTTTTTCAATCCAGCATTTGAAAAAGGTTGGCAAGGAAAACCTGCTAATAAAATATCAAATGAAGGTATTTCTTCTTCATTAATTTTTGTAATATCTCAATGAGGTTTTTCACCATAATTTGATTCATAAGTCATTTTAGCATATTTATCTAATTCTGATGAAAAAACACAAGGTCAAAAAAAATCTTGAAATCCAGTTTTTATTCATCAAATACCAGCAAATAAATCTATAATTTTTAACTCTTTCACTATTAACATTTTTAATTAAATAAAATCTCCTCTACTTCAACAAACTCCCAAAAATCCCTCTTGCTATTTTTGTGGCAACTTTATTTGCTGCTTTTCTCATTACTGCCTTCCCTACTGTTTGGACAAACCCCTTTTTCTTTTTATTTCAGAAAAGTAATTCTTGCCATAGTGGAATATTTTTTTCATCTTCTATTTTTTGTTTTTCTGCTTCTAAAACTGCTAATTTCTCTTGTTCAACTTTACTTTCTAGTCTTTCTAAAATTTCATCTGCACTTTCTCTATCTATTCTTTTTTCATAAAATCAATTAAATGGACTTCTGGAAATTATTTCTTTCCTTTCTTCATCTGTAAGTGGTCACATTCTTGATTGTGGTGGTCTGATTAGTGTTTTTTCAACTACTTGTGGTCTTCATTTTTCATCAAGACAACTAACTAATCATACTCAAACTGACATTTCTGTTAGTGCTTCTTTTATGTTAAATTGGTCATTTTGTCTGAATGTATCTGCTACAACTTTTATAGATTTTTGGTCTTTTGGAGTAAATGCTCTTAATGCATGTTGAATTCTATTTCATAATTGGCTTCTTACAGTTTCTGGAATATCAGTTGGATTTTGAGTAACAAAATAAATTCATACTCATTTACTTCTGATTAATCTAACTACTTGTTCAATTTTTTCTACTAAAATTTTTGATGCATCTCTGAATAAAAGATGTGCTTCATCAAAGAAAAAAACTAATTTTGGTTTATCTAAATCTCCTACTTCTGGTAATTGTTCAAAAAGTTCTGAAATTAACCATAATAAAAATGTTGAATACATTCTAGCATCACTCATTAATTTTCTTGAGTCCATAATACTTACAACTCCATTTCCTGAAAAATCTCTTTTCATGATGTCTTCTAATTTCAAAGCTGGTTCACCAAAAAAACTATCTCATCCTCATTCTCTCAAAACTAAAATATCTCTTCTAATTGTTCAAATTGAAGAAGTTCAAATATTTCAATATTCTTTTCTAAGAGTTTTAGAATTTTCATCCATATATCAAATAACTGCTTCTAAATCATCTAAATCTAAAATCAACCAACCATTATCATCAGCTATTTTAAAAGCAATATGAAGTAAAGCATCTTGAGTATCTGATAAATCTAAAAGTCTTGAAATTAAAATTGGTCACATTTCAGAAACTGTAGTTCTAATTGGATGCCCTTTTTCTCAATATAAATCCCAAAAAACTGTTGGAAAACCTTTTGGACTCCAATCTTTTATTCAAATATGTTCTAATCTTTCATGAACTTTTGGATGATCTTTTCAAGGCATAGCAATTCAGGCCAAATCTCATTTTACATCACTTGCAAAAACTGGAACTCAGGCTTTAGAAAATTCTTCAGCTAAAATTTGTAAAGTCACAGTTTTTCAAGTCCCTGTTGCTCCTGCTATTAATCAATGTCTATTTGCTCTTTTTAGAAATAGATCTACATTTTCTCAAGGAGTAAAAACATCTCCACCAATAGTTATCACATTTTTTTGTTCTAACATAGTTACTTTGTTATTTTTTAAAATTTAAATAAAAATATATTTAATATAAGCTGGAACCTCTCTTAAAAGTGAATAAATATCTCTAAATTCAAAATATTCTGGACTAGCACAATAAACATTTCAAAAACCAGCTTTTTTTAAAGACAATTTAACTCTTGAACAATGGAAAAACTGACTAACTCAAATTATTCATACATTTGGAAAATCTCATCTATCATTTATAAGTACAAGAGAATTTTTAGAAGTTTTTAATGTATTAATTCAGAAATTATCTACAATAACTCTTGGTATTTTAACTCAATTGTTTAATAAATACATTCTCATTACATCTCATTCTTTGAATCAATTATCTCATAATCATCAACTTACAATAATTCTTTCTACTTTTTTAGAATTTAAAAGTTCAATAGATTTATCAAGTCTTGCTTTTAATCTATCAGAAGGTTTTCAATTTTGTTCAACTTTACTTCAATAAACTATAGCATATTTTGTTTCTTTTTCATTTGTTAAAACTTTTAATCAATCCATTGCTATATAAAACATTGCCATTAAATATATAATAATAAATATTTTTATTATTCTTATTAATATTTCTTTTATCCAAGATAAACCTGTTTCATTGCTCATATTTTTTATTTTTAAATAATTAAATTTAATATTTTAGTAATTCTCAATAATGCTCTATCCTATGTTTTTTCTGTATTTTACTTGTTAACTTATACCCTCAAGGGACATCTAAATATTTGTCAAATATTAATTCATATGAAACTCCTATATTAACTGGTCTTATTTTTTTCTTTAGTTTTTTATCATAAATACAACTAATGTATTTATTACAATTATTAACTAAATCATCTTGATCAAAAATATAATTTCATAAACTATAAAAGATAGGTTTATCTTTATATGTTTCTGTTTTTCAAAAAATATGAGAATGATGTCAAATAATCATATCAGCTCAATTATCAATAATATAATGTGCTAATTTTACTTGTTCTTTATTTGGTTCAAACTTATATTCCCTTCACCAATGAAGTGATATTATGCTTAAATCACATCTTTCTTTTTTCATCTCATCTAAAAACTTTTTTATTTCTTTTTTTTCTACTTTATATATTTTATATTTTCAATAATTTCATCAATCATAAGAAAAAGCTTGAAAACATATTTTATTTTGTCATTTTATTATTTTAGTAAATTCTACATCTTTTTCTTTTTTATATCAAATTCAACTATAATATATTTTTGATTTATTTAATACTTTCATAGAAGTATCAATTCATTCTAAACCTGAATTTTTAATATGATTATTAGCCAATGATACAATCATTTCATTAGATCATTTTAAATCTTTTAGTGTTTGTATATTTTTTACATTTGCTCAGAATAGATAAGATGAATGAAATCAATCTTTATCTTTTTTAGAAAATGGAGATTCTAAATTTAAAAAAATAATACCTCATGTTTGAGTAATTGGATTATATTTTTTAGTAATTCTATCATATCATTCTTTTTTATTAAAATAACCAACAACTCTTGATAACATTACATCTCATCAAATTGTAATTTTAATTGGTTTATTTTCTATAACAGTCTTATTTTTTATATTTTGTAGGGTATGAAAATTTTCATACCCTACCTTATTATTTTTAAAAACTATAAAACCAGAAAAAACTAGTAATATTAAAAATATTGCTATCAAAATAGTATTTATAGTTTTTTTATTCATAAATTTCATATTATCCCTCTCCCTTTGGGAGAGGCTAGGTGAGGGCTAATAAACAATTATTTTATTTTCTTTTCTCATTTTAAGTTCTTTAATTTCTTTAATTGTTTTATTATTTTTTCAATTTATAAATTTAATAATATCTAGAATATTTGCTTCACTTAATCAAATTGTAGAATTATTATTAGAAATATAAAAAATATGCTTAATTATTTCTTTTTGCAATAAATCTGATTTTTTATTAAAGTCTTCTATATAAAAATATCAATAAATTTGTAAAGTATTAATTTTATATTCACAAGAATTAAATATTTTAATTCATTGTTCTTCTAAAAAGTTTTTAACTTCAGTATCTATAAAATCTTTAAGTTCTGAAAAATAATTAATAGTATTTTTTATATTTTTCTTGTATGCAGAATTTATTTCTTCAAATTGTGGAATAATATTATTTCTTAATTTATTTCTAGTATATTTATTTTCTGAATTACTTGAATCAATAAAGTATTTTAAATTATTTGAATCTAAATAATCTAAAATTTCAGTTTTTTCTAAATTAAGTAATGGTCTTAAAATTCCTCAATGGAATTCAGTCATATTAATAAGTCCAGTTAATTTAGAACCTCTAGCCAAATTAAAGAAAAAAGTTTCTATTTTATCATCAAGATGATGTGCTGTAATAACCTTATTTGTTTTATAAATATTGCAAATTGCATCAAAGAATTGGTATCTTTTTTCTCTTGCTAATTCTTCAAAAGATTTACTAGGATATATTTTTTGAATTTTTTCAAAATCACAACTAGCTGTTTCAAAGGCAATATTTTCTTTTTTACAAAAAGCTTCTAAATATTGTTCTTCATCTTCTGTCTCTAATCTAGTTTTATGATTAAAATAACAAACCACTATATTTTTTTTGTAATCTGTATTTAATAATTTATATAATAGATACATTGAGTCTGGTCAAGCTGAGCAAGCCAAAATAATTGGCTCATTATTTTGAAAATATTTTTCTAAGAATTTTTGCATATTTTTAATTTTTTTATGGAATTCAAAATATAAAAACATAATGCTTCAGCTTTCTGTTTTATATAATTTAATTATTTTCTTTATTTTACCTAAATCTTTTTATTTGCAAATTTATCTTAAAAACATAATATTAATATTATAAGTAATATTTAAATATATTTCTTATAAAATATATTATTTGATAATTATAAAATTATGAAAAAAAATATTACAGTAATTTTTGCTTTGCTTTTAATTTTTAGTTTATCATCTTGTGATATGCCTTGGGATAAAAAAGAAGAAATTACTAAAGTAGAGCAAAAGCAAGAAATGAAAAAACAAGATACTTTAGTTAATGATACAGAAGAAGAAAAAGTTACAGAAGAAAAAGAAAAAACTGAAACTTGAAGTATAGAAGAAACTAATTCTTGAACAATAGAAGAAACACAAACTTGAGCAATTCAAGAAGAAGAAAAAGAAAATCAACAAGGGTCTTTAGCCCCTTGAGAAAAAAAAGAAAAACCTAAAGTTGTTTCACAAAAAACTATGTTAATTTTTGATGCATCTGGAAGTATGTGGTGAAAAATTAATTGAAAAACTAAAATAGAAATAGCTAGAGAAGTTATTAAAAAAACTCTTAATAATTTCAAAGAAACTGAACTTGGACTTATGGCTTATGGTCATAGAAAAAAGTGAGATTGTTCAGATATAGAAATATTAACTGATCCAGCTAAAAATAATTGAGATAAAATTTCAAATCTTGTTGATAAAATTGTTCCAAAATGAATGACTCCTATGTGAGATTCTGTTTTAAAAGCAGCTGAAAGTCTTAAATATTCAGAACAAAAAGCTACAATTATTTTAGTTTCTGATTGAATTGAAACTTGTGATGTTGATTTGTGTGAATTATGAAAAAAACTGGAAGAAACTTGAGTTGATTTTACTGCTCATGTAATTGGTTTTGATATGTCAGAAAAACAAGTTGCATGACTTAAATGTTTAGCTAAAGAAACTTGATGAACATTTACTTCAGCAAAAAATGCTGATGATTTATGAAAAGCACTTAAAAAAACAGTTGAAGCAGCTAGTTGTAGTAAAGAAAAATTATGAGAGTCAATTATAACTGCCCCTAAAGAAGTTAATGCTGGTTCAAAATTTGAAATCACATATACTTGACCTAAAAATGAAAATGATTATGTTGCAATTATACCTAAAGATTCTAAAGATTTAAATAAACATTTAAATTATATTTATACTAAAAATTGATGAAAATATATTCAAGCACCAAATAAAATTTGAGAATATGATTTAGTTTATGCTGCAAGTTGTGGAACTATATTATGAAGAACTCCTTTCAAAGTAATAGATGTAACTGCTAGTATTACTGCACCAGAAACTGTTTGAGCTGGATCTGATTTTACAATATCTTTCAGTTGACCTAAAAATGATATAGATAATATTTCAATACTACCAAAAGGTTCAACAGATAAAAATAAGCATTTAGATTATATTTATCCTAAAAATAACTGAACAAAAATAAAAGCTCCAAATAAAATTTGAGAATATGATTTGGTATATTTTCTAAATAATGATAAAGAACTTGCTAGAACAAGTTTTAAAGTAGTAGAAGTAACTGCAAAAATTACAGCTCCTGAAAATGTTTGAGCTGGTTGAGAATTTGAAATTTCTTATACTTGACCAAAAAATGGTTGAGATATTATTTATCTTTTGAAAAAAGGTTCTAGTGATACAAATAGTCATTTTGGTTATTTATATCCAGGAAGTAAAACTACAAAAATAAATGCTCCAATTGAAATTTGAGAATATGATTTAATATATTTCCTAAATTGAAGAAAAGAACTTAGTAGGACTACTTTTAAAGTAATAGATGTTACTGCAAATATTACAATTCCTGAAAGTGTTTGAGCTAATACAAATTTTAAAATATCATATACTTGACCCAAAAATGGTTGAGATATTATTACAATATTACCAAAATGATCTACAAATTTCAATGACCATATGAATTATTTATACCCTGGAAATAGTGCTACAATATTAACAGCTCCAGAAAAAGTTTGAGAATATGATATAGTTTATTGGTTAGGACAAAAAAGAATATTAGATAGAAAATCTTTTAAAGTTACAAAATAATAATTTTTAATAAATAAATATAATATTATGAAAAAAATAATAACACTAATAATTTGATTATTTATAATAATCACTTTAAGTTCTTGTGGACAAACAGAAGAAGAAAAAAATCAAGAAAAAGCAATTAAATGATGACTTGGTATTTTATATGAAATGTGAAAACAAGCTCAAGATTGAGCAAGTGACCAAGATGTTATGAATAATGGACTTGATAAACTCGCTAATTTAGCTTGAACTCTTACTGATTGAACAGACCAAGAATTAACAGAAAAAGAAAAAGATGCATTAAAAAAATGAGCTGATATGCTAAAAGATTGAGGAAAATGATTACAATCAGAAATAATGAAAACTATAGAAAAAGAGCAAGAAAAAATAAAAAATTGATATAGAGAAAAATTTGGTGATGCAGAACAATTAGAATGGGCAGAAAAAGAATGAATTCTAACTCCCAAATGATTAGATTTTTATTATATGATGGCAAATAAAAAAGATTGATATTTCTATAAATCTTTTTACAAATGAGATACAGATGACCTTATTTCTGAATGAAAAAGAATTATAAAAAAATTATGATTAAAAATCAGATATGAAGTAACAAAAGAACAAGCAAATCAATATGAAATTGAACAAATTAGTTGATACTGAGAAAAAGACTGATATAAATATAATATTGCTGCTAATTCAAATGAATTAATTTTTCAAGTAACTAGACCTATAAATTAATAAAAAATTATGAAAAAAATAATATGAATATTATTATTTGTAATATTTTTAAATATTACAAATGCTACAAATAATAATACAATAAGTCTTAACTGATTTAAAAATATAATACCTGCTTATTGGTGGAGTTATGATTTAAATAAAAAGTTATGAGAATTACCTAAAAAATCATCTATTGTTATAGTAAATCCTTGAAATTGAGATTTTACAAAAACTCAAGATGTATTTATTGATGAAATTAATAATATTCAAAAAAATGAAAATTTAGCTATTTGATATATTTACTCTAAATATTGAAAAAGAAATATAAATATTATAAAACAAAAAATTGATAATTGGTTAAAATATTATCCAAACATTAATTGAATTTTTGTAGATGAAGTTTCTACTCATAATTATGAATTTTATAAAGAAATTTTTGATTATGTTAAATCAAAAGATAAAAATTTAATAATAATTTTAAATCCTTGAACTAATCCTGATGAATCATATATTAACATTGCTGATAATATTATTATTTATGAAAACAGGTGTAATCAATATAATGAATATTCTTTAGCTAACTGGGTGTCAAAATATGAAAAAACTAAATTTAGTTTTTTATGACATACTTGTAGTAACAGTGATTATTCTAATATTGATAATAAATATAAAAATTATATTAGTTATTTCACAGAAGATTGAAATGATTGAAATCCATGGGATAGTTTATCTAAATTTATAAAAAAAGACAAATATCAAAAAATAACCAATAAAATAGATTCTTTTTTAATAAAATTAAAAAGAAAATATTCAAAAGATAAATATCAAAATAAATTAAGAATTATTTTAAAAAAAGTTTCTAAAATAGAAAAATATAATAAATATAAAAATAATAAGTTAATAAAAAATATTCTATCTATTTTAAAAGATAAAATACAAAAAGAGTTAGTTTATTAATTATTTTAATAAATTAATAATATCTCAAATGTTAAATCATTTTCACACAAGTTTTTGTGTGATTTTTTGTTTCTCTTTAAAATCTAATTTTTCTAAAATTTCAGCTTTTCAATAAAGGGCTTCAGCCCTTTGATTTTTATTATATTTATTAAGAATTTTTTCTAATTCTATATTTAATAACTCTTCTTCTCAATTAATAAAAATATCTTCTAAAATTTCCTCTATTAATTCCCTGTCAAAATTATTTTCTTCATATTTATTTCTAATATAATTTTTTGATTTATTTTTTTTATATAAAACATTAATTTGCTTATAAACTTTTTCATAATTTAATATACTAGTTTCTTCAATATTAAAATCATTAACTAATATATTTTCATATTCAGATTTTATAAAACCTTTTTCATATAATTTAGATTTTATATAAAAAGTATTTTTTCATTTATTTATATAATTATTTATTTTTGAAGTAATAATTTGTTTTTCACACAAAATATTTTTCATCTTTTCTAATATAATATAGTCAATATCATCTTCAAAAATTCCTCAATATTTCTTCCCTTTTTCAGATTCAGGTCAAAACTTTTCTTTAAGTTTTTGCCTTACTTTATTAATACTAGGAAAATATCTAAGATAATACCATATAGCATAATCAACAATTTTTTGTGAAATTTCTTTATTATTTTGCATATAAATTTGACTTATTGAAATATTATTTTATATTAAATGTATTATTATTCATAATTTAAATATAATATGACTAATGTTTTAAAATCACATTCAGAATCAGGTAAAAAAATTGATCCTATAGAATTAAATAATTTGATATCAAAATATGATTTTTTATCATTTTCAAAAGATTGAGAATATATTATTATAAAGACTAGAAATCCAAATAAAAAAGATTTAAAAATTCATAAAGATGATATTAGGTTAAGATGAATTATAAATAAACAAACTCCAATAAATTGAAAAAAATCTATATCAAAAGAACAAGTTGAGATAAATAAAATAAAAAATTATTTAAAAAGACTATTAAAAGAAAACTGAGAAGAGTTTAATAATAGAGAAAAACTTATAAATTTATGAATAAAAAAATTAGAAGAAGCTAATTTAGATAGTAAAGAATTTAAGAAAACTATTGATTCATTAAAACAATCAATAGATGCAATTCTTTATTTACTAAATTCCTAAAATTTCTTTTTTAATAAATGAATTAACTTTAGCTTTTATTAAAATATCAGGATTTTTAAGTGAAGGAGTTTTTTCTAAAAGCTCTTTTTTTTGTTCCTCAAAAATTTCTAAATATTGTTTTTCATTTTCTTCTACCCAAGACTTTAATAAATTATTATAAAAATCTTGTTTTTGTTTTTCTATTTTTTCTTTTTGAATTTTTTTTAATTCTTCTTGTTTTTGTAGTTCAGATTTTTTATTTTCTATTTTTTTCTTTTCCTCATCTAAATTAATAAAATTATAATCTTCTTCTAAAGATTTTATTAAAAATCATGCTTTATTAATAATACTATCATTTAAATTAATTTTTTTAATATTTTCTAAAATCTTTTCTTCAGAATAAGACTTAACTAATTTATTTGCATTTTTTTCATTTAATCAAAATTCTTTTAAGAATAACAGCAACAATTTATTTTCAGATTTTACTGTTTGAGTGTTATTATTTATAGTATTATTATCTAGTATTATATTTTTAGTCTTATTTATGTATGCTTTTTCACTTTCTTCTCATATATTTTTTTGCTTTGTACTTATATTATTTTTTTCTTTCAATTCATCTATTTTTTCACTTTCAATATCATCTAAAAAATCACTTTCCTGCTTAGATAAAAAACTACTTTCTAACTCAGGGATTTTTTTACTTTTACTTTTATTAAAAGGATTTTCAAATATAGCTTCTTTTTTACTTTCCAAGTTAGCAATATTATTACTTTCTATATCAGAGGTTTTTTTACTTTCATTTATTTTAAGGAGAGTATTTATATCTATATTTTCAAAATTAATTAATTTATCATCATTTATACAGAAATATCTTGTGTTATCTTTTGCAAATTGGACATCAATTAATTCAAATTCTACTAAATTTCTTATAACTTTTAGTTGTTGGTCTTTAGATAATCAAGTATCTGTTTTAATATTACTTACAGAATTGAAGAAATATCAATTTCTTACTTTTCATTGTTTTTCAAAATACTTTCTTTTTGATAGTAGTGATTTTATAAAAATTGTTTCATTTATACCTATTTTATGGGCAAGAGCTTTAGGATAAAAAATATATCAATCTTCTAAGATATATTCTAAAAATAATTCTTTTTCAAATTCACTATTAGCTTTTGGAAAAAATAATTCATTTAATTTTGAATTTATTATTTTAAAAAACATCTTTTTTCATTCTCATAACTTAACTTCAATTAATCAAAAATCTTCTAATTTCTTTCTTGCAGTATCAAACTTTCCTCTTGGTAATGCTGTATTTATAAAAATATGTTTTTTCTCATGAAAAAAGAAATCTCATTCCCCAATTTTTTTAGACATCAAAAGAAATTGCTCTTTATCTATTAATTCTTTGAGCAAAATACTAGGATTTATACCAATATTTTGTATAAATCTTTTTGGAATCTGAATATGTTGGAGTAATTTCTTAAGTTCCATTTATTCTTTAGAGTTTCTAAAATAAGTTATTTAAATCAATTTTTGGTGCTTCTTTCTTTATTTTTTCTTTTTTTATTATTTTAGTTCCTCTTCTATCTATTTTCTTTCAAGCATTCTTAATTGCTTGATTTATTGTGTTATATTTAACATTTTCCCCAGAGTTTTTATAGAAAATTGCAATTTTAGAAATTGCTGAAAATTTAAAATTTTTCTTTATTAAATTTTCTATTTCTTTTAGTTTAATTTCTGCATTTAAAATTATTTTTTGAAAATCTTTATTATCTTTAAATAAATAGTAATTATTTATTATAAATGATAATTTATCTTCTATAAGCAGTTTATAATTATTAATTTTTATTTTTTTAGTAATTCTAGGGATAGAACTAGGCTTAAAAATAATTTTAATATTTTGCTCCTCTCAAAGATATGACTCAAAATTTTTAGATTTAGTTATTATTCTAAAAATTCTAGCAGAATCAGATTTTTCTAAATAATAATTTATTAAAAATTCTCAAGATAATATTTCTCAAGTTTTTAATAACTTTTCTAAAATATTAAATTTATAATTATCTACTATTTCAGATAATTTTTGATCAGATTTTTTTAATATAAAGATATTTTTTATTGGAGAAACAAGATAATTATTTTCAACCAAAAAATTTTTAATAGTAGTTTTTATTTCTTTTGAAGAAAATATATAAATATTTTTTCTAGAATTACTATTAATAAATTCACTAGCCTGTTCTAATACTGTTTTTCTCACTATATAAAGAATATTATCATAATTTATTTAAGAATAAATCAAAAATGTAACTTCATTACAATAGTTTTATTTAAAAATAAATCAAAAATGTAATCAAATTTCCAAAAAATAAAATACTTTTTAACATAGTTTTTAAATGCTTTTAAAGACTATATATTGTTAAAAAATACCAAGTTTTTCTTTTTGCCAAGAGAATAAAAGTTTTTAACAATTAATAAACAATTTTTATCTTGTACTATTAATTTATACACTTTTGCACAAAAATCAAAAAAAAAATCGACGATTTTTCTTTTGACAAAGTTATAAACTTGCTAGGAAAAATGTCAATTATTATATAAGGGCTAATTTATCTTATAATCAATAAAAAATGCCCATTTTTTATTTTTCTTTTTTATCAATAATTCTAACTATTTTATCATTTGCAATTTTGCTAATATTCTCTTTAATTTCTTCAGCAACTTCTAGTCAGGTATCTATCAAAAAAGTTTTTCCAACCCAAATAGTGACTGGAATCATCAACCAAAAAAGAACAACATTTCAAACTATTATTGCAAGAAAATAAATTACTCCATTAAAAAAATAGAATAATGTTATATTAAAAATTATAAATATAGCTAAAACCATCCAAAATAGTTTTTTGAAAAAATATAGGATTTTTGTGAGATTTAGGGATTTTGGGGTTTTCATAGAGTTGAATTATTTAATGTTTTAACTTTTTCATAAAGATTTTTTAATTCCACAATATCCATATCCAAAATTGGTTCATACATAAATGAATTTAAATGAATATTTTCTGGTGTCATAATATTAATACTAGTTAATATATCCTTTGATTTTTCATATTTTACTTTTTGCTCAACTAAAGCAGAAGATAATCCATTTTTACAGATATTATTATATGTACTAAAGTGTATGGTTGTGTAGAAAAAATTTTGTAAATTCTATAAAATTTAAAAGAATTATAAGCAAACTAATTGTTTTTCCAAAAGTTTTTCATATTTTTGCATAGGTGTGAGGAGT
>Ga0256827_10001592_pt1 | contig 14583 bp, 9 predicted proteins | sample CV84metaG_FD_185977 | JGI IMG/M metagenome (GOLD analysis project Ga0256827, IMG submission 185977) | Hydrothermal vent microbial communities from East Pacific Rise, Pacific Ocean - CV84 | ecosystem: Environmental > Aquatic > Marine > Hydrothermal vents | place: Pacific Ocean: East Pacific Rise... | reverse complement strand
TAAGGGAAGAGTATATCAGTCTTATATGGAAGGAGCAAATATTCAAACTCAATTAAATGATAATAATATAGAATTAAGCATACACGAGCTAAAACAACTGGTTAGCCGGCAATATATTTTGTGTCTTATGGCAAAAAAACAGTCTGAGATAAGTAAAGCATTATTGGAAAAATTAAAAAATCATTTACTTACCATGCAAAAATTGGTTGATGATAATGTATATAAGCAAACCGATTTAATATTGATGCAAATAGAAACAGAAAATACTGAAATAGAATATAATAAATATATTAAAGATTATTCAGAAAATTTATATGATTTAAACCTTATATGCGGAATAAGAGATTCAAATATTGTAGATTTAAAAGATATTAATATTGATATAGAATATAAGAATCTTGTAAATTCTAAATTTATTAATAAATATAAATTAGATAGTTTAAATGTTATTGCAAAACAATCGGTATTTAACCAAAAATATCGTCCTCAACTTAATCTTTTCTTTAATACAGGTATGTTTGCAATATATTTACCATCGACAAATCGTTTTGGTTTTGCAACAGGTATAAATTTTTCTTGGAATATTTTTGACGGAAATCAAAAAAAGATACAACAACAAAAATCATATATCGAACTTAAGAATATTGAGTTAGAAAAGAAAAACTATATAAAACAACGTAATACAAATAAAGAAAAATATTTAGCTCAAATTTATGCCTTCGACAAGCAAATAAATATAATTCAAAATCAATTAGATGAATATAAAGAACTTATTTCTTTGTATAAAATTGAGCTATCGAAAGGAGAAATGTCAATAATGGATTTAAAAAACTTAATTCGAGATGTTTCGGCAAAGAAACAAGAGTATTTGTCGTTGCAAATTCAAAAACAAATCTTAATAGTTCATTATAATTATTGGAATTATTAAAGAATTAAATTTTCTTTTAGAAATAAAGTTTAATAAATTTAGTTTGATTTATCATTTGCTTATATATTCATATGATTAGATGTGTACAAGTCGAATTTAAGAATTATTTTTGGGGTAATCAGAAGAAATATATGAATTAAATTTTATCAATCTAACTGATGTTAATAAAAAATAAGAAAGGCCGTTCCAGGCGGAACGGCCATTTCTAAACTAAAATAAACCCCTACACTATTTATTTAAACTTATTTTCTTTATAATAATATTATTATTGTTAATTATTCTAATTATGTAAGTCCCTGTACTAAAGTCGGAGATGTTAACAGTTTCTATTGAAGAAGCATTGTTAATTTTATCAATAATAACACCTAAAGAATTTAATATCTCAATTGTACTGTTATTTGCACCCTTAATATTAATAACACCTGTAGAAGGATTAGGATAAACCAAAACTTTATCTTTAATAATATTATTTGATTGTGTTGTCCCTTCAGTTATTTCGATATCATCAACCCAAAACATAAATTTATCTACAGAAACATGTTGTATTGCTAAATAAACATCTTGACCTGCATAAGCTGATAAATTATAAGATTTTTGTGTCCATGTATCAGGAGCTTCTTCGGCACTTGCTAGTGCGGTAAAACTTGAAAGCTGATTGTTAGTAGTAGAAATTAATACATTAAAACTTTCGTTACCCCAGGAGCCGGGTTTTGGTGTTAATACCCAAAAACTAAGACTTGCACCTATTCCTAAACTAAGTTTATCAGATATAATCCAATTATCAGCTTGCGAAGCATCACCTGGGCAAATTGCCATACCGCATCTTTCGCCGCCATGTGTGTTAGCTATAGTAAAACCTGCATCACTTGGGTTAAATGCCATAAAACTAAAAGCGGTGCCTTCTCCTTGAAAATCACAATCAGAACTAGAATAAGTATCTTTTCCGTCGTTATCGATATTAGACCAAGGTGTAAAATTTTGAGAATAATCTTCAGGTAATTCAAAATCCAGACTAAATAAATCGCTAATTGGAGAAACTGTTATATATCCTGTTTTTGTTTCTGTATCTGAATTAGTTCCATCATTAACAGTTAAGCTTACTTCGTAACTACCAGCTGTGTTATAAGTTATTGCAGGAGGATTTTGTCCGTTAAAACTAGAAGGTGTTCCTCCTGTAAAAGTCCAAGACCAAGAAGTAATAGCTGACCCGCCTTCAGTTGATATATCATTAAAATTTACTTGTCCACCTTCAACAATATTTGTTTCATCGCAATTGAAATTTGCATTTAATGCATTAACAGGGTGGATATTATATACAATTGTGTTTCCTTCTGAATAATTTCCGTTTCCTCCGCCTGCACCTGTTCCTCCAGGAACAATATCGTCTAATGTATTCCAACTATTGTAATTGCCACTCCAACCCCAATTAAAATGAAACTCATCATTATTATTATAGCCATCGCAAACAAATGCATGACCTACATTTCCTCCGTCATCACCGGAATAATAGACAGGCCAATCATTATCTAAACTTGTCTTTATTAAATTTTTCCAATTAGCATCGTTGTAATTATAGCGTTTTGCAAATGTTGCATCTGTGCTGAATGTAAAATAATCAACTAAAGCATCTCTAACATCACTTGAATGTGCTCCCGAACCATCAGGGCTGTATTGCATATCAACAGAAACACCTGCGTGATACGAGATTTCTGCAATTTCGGAGTTTGGAGATGATATCTGCCCTGGCATAGAGTTCCAATCATAATTAGCCGAACCAAAATTTGCTGATTGTGTTCCGTAGTTATCATTAAAACTATGACTACCATTACCGGAATCAGGATATCTGTGATATCTCATAATTTGTGCCATTGCTGTAGCAACACAACCAACATAAACATGATTACATGCTCCATTAGCATCTTCAGGACAATCGGCATTATAATAACATCCTTGATCCCACTTTATATTTTCTATATCTAATAGAGGGTTAACAGTCATTATGCTTTTTTCTGTTATTTGCTTTGAATATTTTTGCCAAGCATTTACAGTTTTAGCTAATGGTTTAACAGATGTTGTTTTTGTAATTATTATTTGTTCTTCGTACCATTGTATCCATTTTTTATAAGCATGGGGCATATTATTATTGTCGTTTTCTATAAATTTTCCTTCAAAGGAATAGCTTAATATTGGATATGCTTCATCGTCAGTTGATATTAAAATATAACCTCCGTTTTTAAAATTAAAAGCATAAATTACATCATAATTATTATATCTTATAGTTAATATATTTGATATATTAGTGTCAAAATTATTGTTAATATAGCTCATGTAATTTACTGCTATAACTTTTGCATTGTTTATGCTTACATCGTTAGCATAATTATTAAAAGAAAGTAAAATTAATGTAATGAATAAAAGAAATTTTCTCATGGCGTTAAATTTTTAAATTAAAAACTTTTCAAATATATGGCGAAATATCGTTTTCGTTGCAATTAATGACTCTACAAGCTTTCTACATAATATATTTGTTTTTCTACACTGTATGTGTTATGTGTGGATTTTTAAAATAAGTATTATAAAAAATTAATATAAAAATATATGTAATTAATTAGGTTAATAGTACTTGATTTTAGTTATTATAAATATTTGGGATTATATTTTTAGTATATAAGAATTCGATGTAGTAAGTTAATAATATTAAATAAGTTAGTACATCTAGCTTTTTTTTGTATAAAGTGAAATAAATAATATGTAAATGTAGAGTATTTGTAGTAAGGAATATAAACGGCCAATTTGTAAACATAGCTTAATAGCAATACATTAGCTCAAGATAATTTATAATTTAATTAATTTTAAAACTGTTATTTATGAGAAAGACGTTTTTATCTTTATTGCTAGTACTAAGTTTTGGGTTTATTTCTTATGCTCAGAATCAAGCTAAAGTACCTAGTACAGCTGACCAAAATTTTCATTGTCAAGATATCAATGGAGATACTTGGGATTTATTTGACCTGCTAGATGCAGGAAAATATGTATTGTTAGATTTTGATTATAATGGTTGACCTTATTGTCCAGATCGTGTGCCCGATCTAAATACTGCGTATACAACATATGGTTGTAATGAATATGATGTTGTGTTGTTAAATTTAACAACTGATAATCAAGCTACAGCAACAAGTGATGCTCAAAGTGAGGGAAAAGAATATCCTGTGCTTTATGGTGGAGCTGATGGAGGATTTAATCATTATTGTCCAAGTGGTGTTCCTAGTGCTATTTTAATAGCTCCTAATAGAGATGTTATTAATGATGATATTTATCCAACAACAGCTAATATTAATAGTGCATATAATGCAACAGGCAATATTAGCCAGCATTCTTGTACAGCTACATTAACGGCTGATTTTTCGGCAAATAATGTTGAGATTGCTCCAGGGGAGAGTGTTACTTTTACAGATAATTCAAATGCAGGTAGTGATCCAATTACTTCATGGAATTGGACTTTTACAGGAGGAAATCCTTCTAGTTTTAATGGTCAAAATCCACCTGCAATAACATATTCTGCAGAAGGACAATACGAAGTTTCATTAACAGTTGGAGATGGAACTGATACAGACACTGAAACAAAAACAGCTTATATAAAAGTAAGTTATTATTGTAACGCTTCGTCTAATTCTGATGCATACGAATATATTGAAAATGTTAATTTTGGAACAATTGATAATAATAGTTCAAGAAGTGGATATTCTGATTTTACAGCACAATCTACTGCATTAACTATTGGTCATGCAACTAATTTAACAGTTACAATTAACTCAACCTATAACACTGATCAAGTTTTAGCTTGGATAGATTGGAATGCTGATGGAGATTTTGAGGATACTAATGAAGAGGTGTTTGTTTCTTCAACAGGAATAGGTCCATTTAGCACAAGTGTTACACCACCAACGGGTGCAAATATAGGTACTACAAGAATGAGGATTAGATTGCACGATACTGGTTCAGGGCCTAATGATCAACCATGTGGAAGTTCTAGTTATGGAGAGGTAGAAGATTATTCGGTTGAGGTAAGTCCTATGTCAAATATTAATAGTTTCAATCTTGAAAGTTTTAGTATTTATCCAAATCCAAATGATGGAATATTTAGTATTAAAACAACAAGCGATGCTTCAAATATTAAAATTACCGATATATCAGGAAAAGTAGTTTATGAAGATTCGATAAATCAAAGTTTTGGTTTAATTGATTTAAGTAATAACAAAGCTGGTATTTATTTTATTGAAGTTTCTACTGAAAATGGTAGATGTACAAAGAAAATTATTATTAATTAGTTTTCTTGATAATTAGAAAGGAGGTTTTAATACCTCCTTTCTTTTATAAAAAATGTCATAAGCTAGGTTCTTCAATTAACAATGTTATTCAAATATAAAAAAATAGTATAAACGACTAAAGTTCTAATTATGAAAAAAATAATACTAATTTTAATTATCTTATCTTTAAATAATTTGTATTCACAAGAAAAGCAATCAAATATTAATATATTAAGAATAAATGATGAAGATAATATTATTGAAGTCAATCCGGACACAGTTCCTTTTGAAAAACCATTTAATTTTTTTGCAGCAGCCGGAGTATCTTATAGAATAGGGATCCAATATAATGTAACTATTTCTCCAATCGACTATACAGTTCAGTTTCAAGAAATAAACCCTGTAATTACCAGGTTTTCACTAGGGTTGGTGTGGAACCCAATAAAAAATATAAGTGAAAAAAATATTAAAAGATACATTAAAAATAAAAAAACTCAGTTTGCAGCTAAAGCTATTAGGAGTTATTTTGCCGTAGCATTATTAGTAAATGTATTTCAATTAGCTTATTCATCTGACGATTTTTCTACTTCAACTCCTGTTGATGTAGGTTTTGGTATTGGTTATCGAAATTCAAATTTTCTTATTTTGTTTACAGCTGAGTTTACACCTGTTCGTATGCCAAGGCAATATTTTATTGATGATTATAATGATAAAAATAAACAGCTTATTCTTTCAGGAAATTCTGAACCCGAGAGAACGATTAATTTAAATGATAACTCTATTTTTTTTGATAAAATATTTCCATCATTTGGGGTGAAAATTGCTTATGCTTTTTCGGGTAAGAAAAACTAAATTAATTATTGATTAAATCTTCAATATTTTCATCTTTGCCTAAATTTAATTTTTTCTTTAATCGGTATTTTGCCATTTCAATATTTCTTACTGATGTTCCTATTAAGCTAGAAACTTCTTTATTGCTCAGATTTAATTTAGATAAGCATATTAATCTTATATCATTATTTGTAATATTAGGATATTTTTGTTTTAAATCTGTAATTATCTGATTATTTATATCTTGAATAGCATTATAAAATACTTCTTTTTCTTCGTTTGCCTTAATAATGCTTGATAATCTAATCCTGATATCTGTAATTTGCGGGCAGTCTTTATTTTTTATTTTATCTAATTTTATCTTAAGATCTTTTAAAAATAAGTTTTGATTAGATAATATTAATGCAACTTCTGTAAATTGTTCTATTTTATAGTTAACCTCTGCTTCTAATTTGGCAGCTATTTCTTTTTGATAATCTGATTTTAGTTTATTAGCTTCTTTTATATGTTTTATTTTGTTTTTATGATTTCTGATAACTATAATTATTAATATAGTTAGTGAAATAAAAGTTATAATAAAAATTGTCAGCCACATTCTTTGTCTACTAATTTTTATTTTAGCTTCTTGTTCTTGTATTTGAATTTTATTTTTTTCTTTTATTAAGTTATTTTTTTCTTGTTCATATAAGAAAAACTCTTCTTGCAGATTAGAACTTTTTATAACTTCTGCAAACTTTAATGAGTTCATTAAGTTAATAGCTTCTGTTAATAATTGATATGATTCATCATTTTTATTTAATTGTTTATATATTTTTGATTGCTTTTTTAACAATTCTATTTTCAAATCTGTTAAGTCTAATTTGTCTGCATATGTTATTGCATAGTTGTATAATGTTATTGCTTTGTTTATGCTATCCATTTCAGTTAAGATGTCTGCTGTTATCTCAACACATATAACTTGCTTAAGTTTAGGTGGTATATTTTTAATTTCTTTTGTTTTAAGGATTGTATTGTATGCTTTATTAATATTACCTAGCTTTACATATAACTTGGACAATCCATTTAGGGCTAAACAGTATATTTCATCTTCTTCATTTTTTTTATTATTTATTATTTTGTTATAATAATATTCCCCTTTTTTATAATTCTTTTCTCTTACATAGATATTAGCTATATTTAAATATGCTAAACTAATATCATCTTCCTTTAGAATTTCTTTATATTTCTTTATAATATCTAAAAAATACTTTTTTGCTTTTTTATACTCTTTATTGTAATAATGTAATAAACCAATATTGTTGAGGGCTTGAAATTCACCATAATCATAATCAGCTTTTTTAAAAATATCAAGTGCAGTTTTAAAATATCTAAGAGCTGTTGCATTTTGTGAAAGTTCTCCAAATGCTACGCCTTGTATATTTATCATTACCCCTAAAAGAATACTATCATTTTCAAAATTACAGCTGTCAATAGCATTCTGGAAAATTTTTATCGTATTTACATATTTTGAAAAATTAAGGCTTATGCTGCCATAATTAAGAGTTGATTGGTTTATTAATGTGTCGTTGCCTATTTTTTTTGCAAGAAATAGAGCTTTTTTTGCGTTTTCAATTCTGTCTTCTTCTGTTAATGAAACATCATTACTCTTTTCAATATATTGTTTAATACTATCGATTAATTGTTCATTACTATAAGATATGTAGCTAAATAATAAAAAAATTATTAATAAAATTATTCTTCTCATGGTAACAGGTTTTTATGTTATTAAAAACTATAATAAAATATTAATTAAACAAATATACATTAATTTTATATTTAAGTTATAACGAATATCAAAAATTAAGACTCTTTTTTAATAATTCATTAATCGAACTAAACTTGTTGCTATAATGAGAAAAGTGAATAAAAACTTACCTATTGCTATGATTGGTTAAGTCGCTGTTTGTCTGTATCCTATAAGTTGTTGTACAACAATTGTATAGTTAATAATTTATTATGTTTTGCTTTTGTATAGTTAATGAATATGGCATTATGCTTTAAATGTACGTAAATTCGAATAAAATTAAAAAAGTTTTATTATGTACAACAAAATTATAAAAATTTCAGCAATTATTCTTTTAATGATGTTTCCTACTTTATCTAAAGCTCAGGTATCATCAGTAAAAACAAATGCATATAAAGTTTATGATGATAATCGTATGATAGCATACATTTCTGTTGATAGCTTTGATGATTTAAATCAAGCATTTTTTATAAAAGAAGAAATAGTTAAGAATTCTGATTTTATTAGATTTGAATTTAATAGTAACAAATTTAATAGCTGTATGCTTGAAACCAACAAGTATATGTCTGAAGATGAAATAAAGCTTATGTTGAATGATATCATTGTTGAATACAAAAAAAGAAACCAATAAAAATGGTGAAAAAATAAAAAAATTAAACTGCTAGAGATGAGAAAGATTTATTATTTATTATTTATACTTGTTTTATTATTAACAAGCGTAAAAACTGTTTATTCGCAAGGGGCAATATGCGACGAAGCTGACCCATTCTGTACTGGAACAACCTATGATTTTCCGTTAACTACTGATGTTTGGACTGCTGAAACTGGACCAAGTTATGGTTGTTTAGGAAGTGTACCTAATCCTGTTTGGTATTATTTAAAAATTGCAACATCAGGGGATATCAATATTCATATACACAGTACTTGTGGTGATGTAGACTATGCTGCATGGGGGCCTTTCCCTGCAATAACTTGTGATCCTAACGATTTATTTACAAATGCATCAAATCCTAATGGAACTGCTGATAATGATAATGTATCGGCAAGTGTATATAATTTTACTGTACCACATGAAAATATGATTGATTGTGGATATAGTACATTAGCTGATGAAGATTTATACATCCCTAATGCAATAGTAGGAGAATGGTATATGGTTGTAATTACTAATTTTGAAAATTGCACAGGTAATCTAATATTTTCTCAAACAGGAGGAACAGGGGCAACAGATTGCAGTATTGTTGAACCAAATTTAGTTGTAGAAGTAAACTCTGAAACGGTATGTGAAGGTGAATGTGCTGATATATCTGCAACAATAACAACCGATGGAACACCTCCATATAGTTATGCTTGGAGCGATGCTTCACTAACGGGTGCAGGTCCTCATAATTTATGCCCAACAAGCACAACAACATATACAGTAACAGTTACTGATGATGCAGGAATAACCGCAATTGCCAGTGGAACAATTACTGTAAACCCTAGCCCACAACCCGAAATAACAGGTAGTGGAATGTGTAATGGTGCAAATTCAACTCTAGATGCAGGAGCAGGTTATTCCTCATATATTTGGAGTACATCAGAAACAAGTCAAGAAATAACAATAAGTGATACAGGAACATATTCTGTTACTGTAGAAGATAATAATGGATGTCAAGGTATAGATAATATTGTAATAAATTCTTTCTCGAATCCTACACCTGAAATAACAGGATTTGATTTTTGTGTAGGCTTACCTGCAACAATTGATGCAGGTTCTGGCTATGCTTCATATATTTGGAGTACAACAGAAACAAATCAAACAATTCTTGTTTCTGTTGGTGGAACTTATTCTGTAACAGTTACCGACGCTAATGGATGCGAGGGTTCAGACGATATTGAGATAGTTGAATATCCACTACCAACACCAATAATTTCAGGTGATGATTTTTGTGTAGGTACAAGTACAAATCTTTCTACTGATACTGGATATGATGAGTATGAGTGGAATACAAGTGCAATTACACAACAAATTACAATTAGTATTGGCGGAACATATTCAGTTACTGTAACAGATGCTAACGGTTGCGAAGGCAGTGCAAGTAAAACTATTTCAACTATTCCTGCACCAACTCCAACAATAACGGGTTCTAATTTTTGTGAAGGAGCAAATTCTATTTTAGATGCAGGGAATTATTCAGCTTATTTATGGTCAACATCAGAAACAACTCAAAATATAACTGTAAGTTCTTCGGGAACATATTCGGTTACAGTAACTAATGATAATGGATGTATTGGAAATACAAGTATAAATATTGTTGAAAATGCGAATCCAATACCAAATATTAACGGAGATTTAAATATTTGTGAAGGAGAAAATACAATATTAAATGCTGGAAATTATACAACTTATTTATGGTCTACATCAGAAACATCACAAACTATAATTGTTAATAATTCTGGAACATTTATAGTAACAGTTACTGATGCAAACGGTTGTTCTGGAACAAACTCTGTTGATGTAATACAAAATGCAGCACCAACACCCACTATAAGTGGCGAGTTGGCAATTTGTGGTGGGCAAGCCAGTACATTAGATGCAGGTACTGGGTATTCTTCATATATTTGGAGTACGAATCAAACGTCTCAAACAATAAGTGTAACAACAACAGGGACATATGCCGTAACTGTTTATGATGCAATAGGATGTTCAGCAAGTACATTTGTTGATGTTGATGTAGATGTAGTGAATATTACAACAACATCAAATCAAATGATATGCGAAGGTGCAGATATTAATATTTCTGCAAGTGTTTTGTCAGGACAATCACCTTATACATATTATTGGAGTAATTCTGTAAATACTGGAACACAAACTGTTTCCCCAACACAAGAAACAAATTATTCGGTTTATGTAATTGATGCTTTAGGTTGTGTAAGTAGTACTGAAAGTATTACTATTACAGTATCAGGTCCTGTTCATTTATCAATATATGCAAATACTGATACTGTTTGCCCTGGAGACCCTGTTTTAATAAACAGTTCTATAAGTGGAGGAATACAACCTTATGTATTAACTAATGTTTCAGGTAATATAATTACAACAAATGAAACAGTATATCCAAATAATACTACAAGCTATAATTATACTGTAGAAGATGCTTGTGGTTCAACATCTAATGATGATGTTACTATAAATACATATCCAATCCCACCATTAAGCATACAAGCTGATATATTACAAGGTTGTGAACCGTTAATAGTACATTTTGTAGAAACAAGTTCAAATGATAATTATTCATACGTATGGACTTTTATAAGTAATGATGAGAATAATTTATCATTATCTCATAATACTTTCCACCTTTTCGATACATGGGGAATTTATGATGTAGGTATTAGTGTTACAACTGACAAAGGATGTAAGAATTCGTTGTTTATTGATGATATGATCAATGTTTACAGAAAACCTGATGCAAAATTTTTAGCAAATCCTGATTTGGTTTCAATAATTAATCCAACAATTCAGCTTGATAATTATTCTAATTGGGCTTCAAATTATATATGGAGTTTTGATAATGGTGATAGCTCTGATATTGAGAATCCTGTCTATACCTTTAATAATATTGGATATTATAATGTTCAATTAGTAGCAATTAGTGAGAATGGTTGTGTAGACACGGTTTATCATATGGTTAAAGTTGAAGATATATTTACATTATATGTACCTACAGCTTTTAGCCCTAATGGTGATGGAATAAATGATTCTTTTTATGTTACAGGAAATGGTAGCGATTTAGATGCTTTTAATTTAAGAGTTTATGATCGTTGGGGCGAAATTATTTGGGAAACAGATGATTTCTTTGAAAAATGGGATGGTCGTGTAAAAGGGAAAACAGAATTAGCCCAAATTGGGACATATAAATGGATGGTTGTATGTAGAGATTTCAAAGGTGTAGAGTACACAAAAACTGGCAATGTAACTATTATCAGATAATTACAATTTATGATGAGCAATAAAAATAGTATTATTATTTGTTTTGTAGAGGTTTTTTTAATAAATAATTTAAAGAAATGAATAAATAATCTTATTTTTGAATAAATTAAGATTATATCTATGAATAATCATTTGTTAAAAGTAATTTTATTAATTTCATTAATTAATATTTCTTCTTATTCATTATTTTCAGATGAAGTTGAAAAAGAAATTACAAATACTAAATCTTTCAACTCATCAACAGAAAGAATTGAATCCTTATTAATACTTTCTGATGAATTTAAAAACAACAAGCCAGAAAAAGCTTTAACATTTGCAAAAAAAGCACTTAGCTTATCAATAGATAACGATTACGAAATAGGTGAAGTTAATGCCATGCTACGAATTTCGCAAATATATTGGAGTATCTCTAATTATAAAATGGCAATGGAATATGCCGAAAAATCTAAAGAATTAGCACTTAATCTAGAATTACAAAAAGAATTAGCAAAAGCATACAGAGTTTCAGGAATGATATATTCTGATTTAGAAAATTATCAAAAAAGTTCTGAAGCATTTTTTGAAAGTTTAAAAATATTTGAAAAAATAGGCGATAAATCTGGAATTGAAGAAGCTCTTGGTGATATAGGTTCTGTAAACTTTCATCAATTAAACTTTGATAAGGCATTGGAATATTTTAATAGATCGCTAGAAATGGCAAAAAAACAAAATAGCCAAAAGGGAATTGCTAGAGGATTAAATAATGTTGCTGCAGTTTATGAAGCAATAAACGATTACGAAAAGGCAACAAAGTATTTTGAAGAAGCAAATAAAATAAATAAAAAGTTAGGGAATAAACAACGTGAGGCAATAAATAATATGAATTTAGGCATTACAAACTTAAATTTGGATAATTATGATAAATCATTACAATATTTTAAACAAGCAGATTCTTTATTTCAAGAATTAAATAATGTAAATATGCAAATAAAATGTTGGATTGGTTTTGCTAACTATTATTTTGCAATAGACAAAAATGAAAATGGAATAGACTATGCAAACAAAGCATTAAAAAAAGCCCAATCTCTCGATAATAAATACTTGATATACGATGCTACAGATGTTTTACATAAAATATATTTATCTAAAAACGATACTCTAAATGCTTATAGATACTTAAATCTACAATACTTAACAAAAGATAGTTTAAACCTAAAAGAAAACAGAATAAACCTATCTAAACTTGAATTAGAATACGAGTTTGAGAAAAAAGAACAAAAAGCAAGATTAGAACAACAAAAAAACAAGTTGTACATTTCATTAGTAATAATTACACTATTAGTTGTTTTAATAATAATTATATTAATACTTGTAAATCAGCGAATAAAAACTAAAAATGCATTAATAGAACAACAAAATTTAGAACATGAGTTAGAAATGAAAAACAAAGAAATGACAACTAATGTTATGTCATTAATGAAGAAAAATGAAATGTTGTCTATTCTTTCTGATAAATTAATTGAACTTAAGAATAAGGCTGTTAATGATGAAGTTAAACGTGCAGTTACAAAAATTGCAATAGAATTACAAAAAACTGCTGATGCAGAAATATATAAAGAATTTGAATATAGATTTAACCAAATCCACGTTGGTTTTTACGATAAGCTTTTAAAAGAATTTCCAGAATTAACTCCAGGAGAACTTCGACTATGTGCTTTCTTAAAATTAAATATGTCAACCAAAGATATATCAGAACTCACAGGACAAGTACCTAGTTCACTTGAAACGGCAAGATATAGATTAAGAAAAAAGCTAGGTATTTCTAATACAAAAGAAAATCTTATTACATTTCTAACAAAATTCTAACTTATACACCCCATTCCGTCGTGTAGAGTAGCTTAAACTACCCATACCCATATTAAATCATTGTGTAACAATATATTATCATGTATTTTTACTTACAAAACCATTAAAAATAATAGAATTGTACAGGTATTGTACAGTCTAAAATTATTATTTTCAGTTTTTGTCTAGGTGTATATTTTTGAGTAACAATTATCATTTCATTTATTTGCAGTATAATTTTTTAATCATGAAAAAAAAAGATAATAAAAAGAAGGATAAAGATGTTTTAGAAGATTTTATTCAAAAACGAAAACTTCAAAATGAAATATTAGAAAAAATGCTTCAAGAGAATAAAGAAAAGATGCTTCAAGAAACTAACAAAAATAAAAAAAAGAATATTAACAAATAAAAATTTATATCATGAAAAATTTATTTACCTTATTAACAGTTATAGTATTTTTAGGTACTATACAAGCACAAACAACCTTCGAAAAAACTTATGGAGGCGTGCAATCTGATGTTGCAACTGCAGCACAACAAACCTCTGATGGGGGCTATGTAATAGCGGGTAACACAAGCAGTTTTGGTACTGGAGTATATGTTGTTAAAACTGATGCTAATGGAAATGAAGAATGGTCTAATACATATACAAATATGCACGGAACAATGCAACCAGGTGTTTGCCAAATAAATGATGATAACCTAATTGCAATTGGAGATGATGATAATGGTTATAGTATTATAACAAAGATAGATATTAATAATGGTGATACAATTTGGACATTAACAGATTCATCCATAGCTTATGTAGGTGGAAACTTTAGAATGTCTGTTGCTCCTACAGATGATGGTGGGTTTGTAACAACTTCATTCGATTGGGATATTTCTCCAATGGCTTATATATCTAGATTTAAATCTGATGGTACTCATTTTT
>Ga0256827_10001591_pt1 | contig 14584 bp, 10 predicted proteins | sample CV84metaG_FD_185977 | JGI IMG/M metagenome (GOLD analysis project Ga0256827, IMG submission 185977) | Hydrothermal vent microbial communities from East Pacific Rise, Pacific Ocean - CV84 | ecosystem: Environmental > Aquatic > Marine > Hydrothermal vents | place: Pacific Ocean: East Pacific Rise... | reverse complement strand
ACATTGTTTAAAGTTAGGCTCAAATGATTTTGGGTCAAAGTCGGCAATGGTTACGTTGTTAATCATCTGCTCGGCAAAGTGGAATGGCACAAAACAGTCTCCTTCTCTTACCACTTCGGTTACTTTGACTATTAAATCCTCTACAGAACCACGGGTTGAACCGATTTTGATTCTATCCCCACTCTTTACTTTTAGCTTTTTAGCATCTTTTGGATTGAGTTCAACCCATGCTTCAGGAGCCAAATCGTTTAACAAGCCAATACTTTTAGTCTTTGTTCGTGTATGCCACTGCTCAACCGTTCTTCCTGTATTTAGATTGAGTGGAAAGTTCGGATTACAGCTCTCTGATAATGGTTTCCAGTCAACAGGTAAAAGCTTGGCTTTTCCATCATCTGTTTTACACTCAAACCCTTCAGTATAGAGACGTTTTTTACCTTTTGGATACTGCTCGTTACATGGCCACTGAACTCCTCCAAGCTCTTCGATTAGCTCATAGCTCATTCCACTATAATCACAGAGTTGCCCTGCACTAACCCGCTTAATCTCTTCGAAAATATCTCGACTACTCTTGAAATCTTTAAAGAGTAACTCATGCTTCCCTTCAAACTGTTTACTAAACTCTATTACAATATTGGCATCACTCATAGTTTTACCCAATGGCTCAACAGCTTTTCTTGCATAGTTACATCGACGCTCAGAGTTGGTATAAACGCCCTCTTTCTCACTCCATGTAGCTGCAGAGAAGATAACATCAGCAACTTCAGCAGTTTCACTCATGAAAGCATCTTGAACCACCAATATATCGAGCTTTTTCAAGGCTCTTCGTAGTTGTATCTGGTCAGGATAACTTACAAGAGGATTGGTTGCCGTAACCCATAGTGCTTTAATCTCTCCACGGTCGATAGCATCAATAATTTGTGGATAGGCATACCCTCTTTTATCAGGGATAAGCTCTGTTGGAACATTAATGATATCAGCAAAAATAGCTCTATCACTCTCACTTGCAAAGTTTCGATACCCTGGAATAGAGCTTGTAAATCCAAACTCACGTGTTCCCATGGCGTTACATTGACCTGTAATACTAAATGGAGATGCCCCCTCTTTTCCAAGGTTTCCAGTAATAAGTGCCAAGTTACAGATGGCTGAGACAGTATCAGTTCCAATAGAACTCTGATTCACACCCATCGTCCAAGCACTCATAGCTCTGTCGGCTGTAGCATAGACTTTGGCAAGATTATAAAGTTCTTTAACATCAATACCTGTAATATGTGCCACCTCTTGTGGTGGGTAGTTTGCCATAATGTGCTTTTTAAACTCTAAACCACCACTGGTTCTCTCTTTGATAAACTTCTCATCTTCCCAACCCTGCTCAAAGATAATGTAGCAGAGTCCATTAAGCAGTGCGAGGTCACTTCGTGGAGCAAGAGGCACAAAAATATCTGCCATATTTGCTGTTTTACTATGTCTTGGGTCAACTACTATAATGGTAGGCTTTTTCCCTGTCATCTTCTTGTTTTTAGCAATATGTAGCTTTAAAATAGGATGATTATCGGCAATATTTGCTCCAATAAGCATAATCACATCAGCATAAGAGAAATCCTCGTAACTTGCAGGTGGGCCATCACTTCCAAAGGTCTGTTTATACCCCATAACTGCACTTGCCATACAGAGCGTTGTATTTCCATCATAGTTGTTGGTTTCAAGTCCGAGTTGAACAAATTTACCCAATGTATAGAAATCTTCGGTCAAGAACTGCCCTGTCGAGATACACGCAACAGCACCTTTTCCATGCTCTGCTTGAATCGCTTTGAACTTGTCAGCGGTATGTTCAAAAACTTCATCCCACTCAACGGCTTTGAGTTCGCCATCTTTACGAATCATTGGCGTAGTTACACGATTATCCGAATCAACCATCTCATGCTCGGTCAAACCTTTGGGACAGAGTGTTCCCTTGCTTACAGGGTGTGCAGGATCTCCTTTGGTATAGACAGGTCGTCCATCTTTTACACCAATATAGAGTCCACAACCAACTCCACAGTAACCACAAGTGCTTCTTACCCACTCATCAGGGGTTTTAAACTTAGAGATTTTACCAAACTTAGCATCATCTCCTTTTTTATATTTGTCGGTTTTAATATCGACACCTAGAAAATTTTTTATTTTACTTAACATTTTATCTCCTTAATGTCTCTGATTACCAGCAAAGAAATTTCCTGCTAGTCCTAAAGGAACCACTGTTCTATAGAACAAGTAACGTCCTGCCAACTCTGAAAATAGTGAACCGATAATTGCCACAACCAAAGTTACTATTGCCAATGTTGTCAATCCACTTGCAGTAAAAAGAATTGACAATAGAGGTAAAATTAATGCAGAGAGTACCAAACTATAGACTCTTGATTTTTTTACCTGACCAAAATGCTCTTGAAGCAGTTGACGTGTTCTATTGAGTTGATAAAAGAGAGTTCCCTCTTTATCAAGATGACGATAGAACATAACCTCTTCGTATATAATTAAAACTTGTGCCATTCCAGCCAACAAAGAGACAGCCAAAAGAACAATCGCACCTGCTCCACCATTACTAATCAATAGAAGTAGAGAGATAAGCAGGAAACCTATATATCCTGAACCAAAGAAACGTCTGGTTGTTGATTTTCTGTCCCATGATGGTCGTGCTTTGATTCTATAAATCATAGATTGTGCATAGATTCCATAGATACCAATAGCCAAAGTAACACCTTCAATAACAAGAAGAGAGACCCCTTTAATATCCATAAAATACATTCCAGCCACAACCGAAGCTAACCCTGTATAGAGACCCAAGGCTATTGCTTCTCGTGAGAGCCAAGAGGTTCGCCAATTTTTCATTGCCATCATTGCCATAATTGGGCGACCTAAATGCAGAGCAGATAATGGAAGACCAATAGCAGATGGAACAAATGCCATAATTGCCATTGCCAAAGTTGGTTCAGGCAGATTAAATCCAAAGCTAAAGAGTAGTTGACCCAAGAAAAGAGCTAAAAATGCACCTAATGAAACTTGTGTTAATACCGTCATAAATACCAAAGGCAACTCTGCATGAGCAGGTTTTAACAGTCGTTCATCGGCAGGTTTATACTCTGGCATATTTTCAGGTAGTGTATAACGAGTGGTTGGTTTAGTAATGCTGACATCAGGAAGATGTGGTGCAACCCCCTCTTTTTCCATTCCATACTTAATCCACTCCTCTTTGTGAACCACCTCAATCTCGATAGCTCCAGCAGGACAAGCTTGAACACAAGCAGGAGTCTCGCCAACTGCCAGTTTATCATGACACATATCACACTTGGTTACAATACCACGGTCATAGTTCATAACAGGCACTTCATAAGGACAGTTCCATGTACAATATTGACACCCAATACAGACATCATCATCATGAAAAACAATTCCATTATCAAACTTGATATAAGAGTTGGTAGGACACCCCTTTAGACACTCCGGGTCAATACAGTGGTTACAACTCATCGAGTTAAAGAGTTGTGAAACATTAGGGAAAACACCCCCCTCCATCTCTCCAACCCGTCTCCATTTTACCTCTGGTGGGTTATTTTGTAGCTCGTTACAAGCAGCCTCACAACAGTGACACCCCACACAAACAGTAGCATCAAAGTGAAAACGGTACTGCTCTCCCTCTTTCAGTTCGGGAATATCAATACTGTAGTTACCACACTGCATACCCGTCTCTGCTTTATGGTTTATAAAACTATCTAATGGTGTAGAATTCATTTCCATCCCTTATTTCTTGGTTATCTAATTTTTGATTATAGTTAAATGAGAGACAATTTTGCTGATTGCTTTGTATGATTTTTAAGCAAATTTATTTATGTATATTTTAGGAATACCCACTAGAATAAAAAATAACATAAAGTAACAACTAAGGAGAGAAATACTATACTAAAAAACTGAAAAAACAGAAGGATAATCAATGATTCTCTCAATACAATATCTACGAGCCATTGCTGCTCTTTTGGTTGTTATTAGCCATATTGCATGGAAAAATATACAAGCAGGAGGCTCAACCATGCATTGGTGGCATCATGCAGGAACCTTTGGTGTCGATATTTTCTTTATTATATCAGGCTATATCATGGTCTATATTACACAAAACATGCATCAAAAACCCAATAATGTACGTACTTTTATAAAAAAACGTTTTATCCGTATTGTACCTCTCTACTGGTTTTATACCCTTGTTGCTCTAGCCATTTTTCTACTTTTACCCGAGCGAGTTAATAGTGGTGGAGGCGATACCGAAATTATAAAATCATTTTTTCTCCTCCCTCTTAGCTCGACTCAAAACTATCTTGTTGGTGTGGGGTGGACACTTCACTATGAGTTTATTTTCTATATTCTTTTCTCTTTTGGACTTCTATTTAGTCGACCAATAGGAAATATTTTTGTAGGATTAACCATTCTTCTATTAGTCTGGGGTTCTATCTATATCCCTATGGAGGGGATGAGCTATATTGCATATAGTTTTCTTAATGATATTTTTATTGAGTTTGGACTAGGAATGCTTCTCTACTTTATACTCTTAAAATTCAAAAAAATCCCTTTTCGTCTCTCTTTGGGAGCTATTGTTATTGGGATTGCCCTATTTTATTACCTTCATACAGGAGGAACTCTTACAGCTATTCATCACATTGATACAGGATTGAGTGCCTTTTTAATCTGCTTTGGAGTAATCTCTCTAGAGTATATTTGGAAAAAAAGGGAGTGTAAACTCCTTATAGCACTAGGAAATGCCTCTTACTCTATCTATCTTTTACATCCCTTCGTTTTGGTAGCAGTGGTTATGCTCAATGAAAAACTACAAGTTTTTATTCCTCAAAATGAAGTTTTCTTAATTTTTATGATGCTAGTTATCTCTTTAGCCAGTGGCTATATCTCTTATCTATTTATTGAAAAACATCTCATTCAATGGACAAAAAAACTTGTTAATTCTAAAAAGTGATTGATTTTTAATCACTTTTGTATCACTTTTAAATAAAAAAAGATTATTTTTTAACCATAAAAAGTTTTTTTCTTGATTTTGGTCAATTTTTTTTCTATAAAATTAAACTAAAATCTATAGTTTTATAATGTTATTTAAAATCATTAAATAATTAATTAGAACAGATAAAAAAAGAGGAGAAGAAGACGATGACATTTTCAAACTCAGCTGAGTTACTCTCATTTCACTGGTTTGCCTACTCTATCTATTCAGCACTGATTATATCAATAATTGCATGGTTTGGGTATAATTTAACACGAAAAGAGAAAGCAAAATCTGTGGTACGTATACCATTCTATACCTATATAGGTTTCTTGGTAGCAATGGGGGTAGGACACCATATCTTTACCTACAATACAATTCCTTGGGTCTCTCAAGATATTACACGACATGAAATTACACCTGATGCTACCTATAAATTTGAGATAGAGAATCACAAATGGATTGGAATGCCTAAAAGAGTGACTGTTCAATGTGAACAGACCATCGAGTTTGATGTACGAAGCCGTGATTTAGTTTATGGATTTGGGCTATTTAGACAAGATGGCTCAATGGTAATGCAAATGCAAGTAAACCCAGGAACTGATGTTAATGGAATATTAGACCCCAATGATATTTTATGGACATTTAACCATAATGGTCTATTTGATGTAATCTCAACCGAGTACTCTGGCCCTGATGCCTATGATGAGCATACAGGAGAAGATTTGATGTTTGTTAAGAACTTTGTTGAAGTTGTTGGATGTAAAGAAGAGGGAGGTAAAATATAATGAGTTTTATGAAAAATCTAGTCGAAGGTACAAACTTTGACCACAAAAGCTTAAATGCCCTTCAGAAAGTTACCCTGAGAGCTGTTATTGTAAGTTTCCTATTTTATGGTTTAGTTGCGTTAGAAGGAATGATTATGAGAATGGTTCAAGTGGGTTCATCTGCACCTATTCCTGAACAGTTCTTTCATCCTGATCACTACTTCTCTATTATGACCGTACACCCTATTGTAGGGATTTTTGGTTCAACCTATCAACTGGTTTTTGCTGCTTTTAGTTTTTTGGTTCCATTTTTAACAAAAAAACCTCTCTATAGCGTAAAGTTAGCCAACTGGACATGGGGACTCATTACAGGTGGTACAGCACTTGCTTGGATTGCTGCATTCTTTTGGCAATATGCCCCACTCTATACACTCTACTGGCCTCTACCTGCTGATACCAAACAGCTAAGTGCTATTGGAGGTATCGTCTTTATTTTAGGTGTAGCGTTAATTATGTTGGGAACCTTTGGATTTATCTACAATATCTACGCAACTATTTTCCAAAAAATTGGCGTACATGAAAACAAAACAACCAAAGAGCTTCTAATATCTGGATTTGGTATTGATGGTATGTTGAACCTTTGGCATAAGCTTACAGGTAAACCACCCTACTCTAAAGAGCCTGCATTAGCACTTCCTGTTGTTGCTATTTTCCGTGGTACAGTAGATACATTCCTTGATGCTATTGTAATCTTAAGTGCAGGAGTACTGGTTCTTGTCTATCTTCTTTTTGATGTATCGGGTTCAGCACTTGATGTTGGTGCAATTGATGCTCTACTATACAAAAACTACTTTTGGTGGGGTCTTGACCTTGTTGCAGATGGATTAGTACTTATCTATGTTGCTGGTTCTTGGTATCTTTTAGCAACACTCATTACAGGTCAAAAACTCTTTATGGAGAATGTAGCACGGGCTGCGTTGATGTTAGAGCTTTTGGTATCATGGATGGTATGGTCACACCACCTACTAGCAGACCAAGGTCAACCAGAGATGATGAAGTTAATTTCAGGGGAAATGGTAACAGCATTTGAGCTATTAACTCAAGGTCTTGCACTGTTTATTACTCTTGTAACTCTATGGAAAGCACGTCCATTAAAAATGACTATGGAGCTGAAGTATCTTCTTGGTGGTTTAGTTGGATTTGGACTGGCTGTTCCTGCAGCGATTATCCAAGCCGACATGGGAATGAACAGAGTTCTTCACAATACTCAATGGATTATTGGAGCGCATGTTCATATTGCACTTATTGTTGGTCTATATATGACCCTATACTCAGCGGTTTATGTGCTTTGGCCTATTGTTACAAACAATACTAAACTCTACTCTAGCAAGCTATCAAATGCACACTTTTGGCTACACCTTGTTGGTGGTATTGGAATGGGAGCATTTATGGGTATGGCTGGACTGGATGGTATGCTTAGACGACACCTCTATGTAAATGGAGAGTTTAATACATGGATGATTTTAGCAGCAATATGTGGAACAATGCTTCTTGTAGCATGGTTACTTTTCCTTCTTAATGTCGTGATGTCAGTGGGTGTTAAAGGTCTTGTGGGTATTTTCTTACCTGCACATGATAAAACAGCCTCTTATGGAATAGAGCCTGAAACAGTGGCAGAGAGCCATAAAGTTTAATTTTTATTAGATGGTGCGTTAGAAAACAGCACCCTACGCGTTCCCAATTTAAAATTGGGGACGAAAAATATTTCAAAAAAGGAAGATTTTGATACACCTACCAAGAGTAGCCAACGAGATAAAAACAATTGGTTTGTATGATTTAGTTTTACAAGATGTTCAAAAAATAGCAGGAAAAACAAAAGTAACAGAAGACGAAATCCTAGAAATCATGAAAAATAATCCTGAAGTTTTAGAAGATTATGAGCAGATTAATATAGAGTATAATCTTAGCAATATTCATATACGAGACATAGAGTTGTCAAACGTTGATGAGAAGTGTAAAGATGAGGCAAAAGAGATTAATAATAACTTGACTCTTCTTCGTGAGAGAGAGAAGTATACCTTGGATTTTGAACAGAGTTCAACACTGGTTATCATCTTCTCTATTGAGTTCTTTGTTCTCTTCTCTGTACAGTATTTTATTGTTCTACTCGATTTAAAAGAGTGGCAAATTCTTATATACTCTATCTTTGCAAGCTCTATTGCTGTAGCGTGGTGGTATGCCAAAAAAGAGCAAAAAAAATATGCCAAAAACAGCAAAATATTTAAAGAAAAATATACCCAAACCGTAGAGATGATAGATAAACTAGAAAAACAAGGGTGCATTAAAAAATCAGATTTAATTATTGCAACGTGTGAAGAGCATGTCTAAACCTATAAAAGTAAGATATATTTGGAACAAAGAGAATATAGAACGACTCTTTGAAGCTTCCTATAAATATCAATTTAATAACTCTGCAAAACGTTTTATTGGTTGGCTCTTTATTGCTCTGTTACAGTATGGTATTGTATTGGCACTCAAAAAAGATGCTTTTGCTATTCTACTCTTTTCAACAATAATGCTCTTCTATTGGTACTATGGAAAAAAATGGATTGCTAAAAGACGGGCATACAACGCATTTGAAAAATCAGAGTTCAAAGATGAAAAAATCGAAATAGATATTGATGAAAGTGGTTTTACTCTACTCTCTAACCATAATGAAAAATGGTCTTGGGATGAGGTACAAGAGGTTATTGTTTTAGGCGATGATATTATGCTCTACAAACACCCTCATTTTCACTATATTCCATCAAATGGATTTGAATCAAGAGAAGAGAAGAGCCGATTTAAATCGTTAGTTAAAAAGTATGGGAGACTACGCTAATGTTAGAGTATATCTATATCGGACTGGTCTCTCTTTTTGTGGTGGCTCTTTTAGTTGTAGGATTTGTTATGGATAAAGAGGATTTAGAGGATGATGAATCCTCTAAAAAGTAGCCTATAGCCCTTTAAGTTGAACCAATAGTTCAGAGAAGACAACAGCTCTTGTCTTCTTGTCATTATCTGTCATCATATAGATAACTTCACTCAGTTTTTTGGGAACTTTTGGATTCAGTTTTGTTACCTCATCACGTTTAATTGTTCTGGCTTTGACCAATACTGGTTCAAAGTCTTCTACAGCTACATAACGTTTCTCATCTGTTAGCAGTTTGAAGAGCTTTAATCCAAAGCTAAAGACCTCAAAGTTCTCTTTTTTATACGTTTTTGGCTCTTTTTCTAACTCAAACATCACATCCAAAGAGAGAACCTCACGCAAAATATAATTTATTTTAGTATAAAATCCTAATGCTTGATAAGAGTACTGTGCAAGATATCTATCTTCAAAACTCTCAAATGTCTCTCCACGCTCTTTGAGTTTGTCATAAAGCTTAAGTAGATATTTTACATGATATTTCGCTTCAGTAATCGGCAACGATTTATGTAAAATACGTGCCTCTTTTGCTTCACGCGTAATCTTTCCACCCAAGAAAAGATGTACACCATCTACCCGCTTACCATCACTACCTTTGGCTTTACACCCTTCAAAACCGATATCTGCAATACCATGAACCCCACACCCTTTTGGACAAGCAGACCAGTTCATTCGCACCATTCCTGATTCAATATTAATCTCAGAACGTAAATACTCTGCCATCTCGATAGCATCTTCTTTGTTTGGAATAACAGCAAAACTACAAGTTTTTGTCCCTGCACACGCAATCATATCATTAAAGTAGATATTATCAAACTTACTATATTTTGTAAAAATGGTAGTTGACTCAAAAGCATCAAGTGCTGATTTATCGATATCTACAATATAGATATTTTGATCATACGTTAAACGTAAATTTCCAGAACCAAGCCCTTTTGCACGATTGGCTAAGGCTATCATATCTGTACCCGAGAATATCCCTGATGGTACAATGATTTTATGTGCATACTTTCCATTTCGTTGTAATACTCTGTTGGCACCCAACGCAATACTTTGAGACTGTACCAAAGTCTGCCCTGCTGTAGCAAAGTTCTCTCCTGATTTAACCTTTACTGCATCAATAAAGGCTTTAACTCCAACATCTTGAAGTAGAAAGAAAAGACGATTTTTGTTTCTATTATCTCGATATCCAAAAGTTTTAAATGTCTCTAATAGAGCCATAAAGAAGCTAGGAACCTCATCAACTTTAACAAAAGTATTGGCATCAACAGCTTGAACCCCTACTCTTGCACCCAAATAGACATTAAATCCAAACTCTCCATTCTTATTTGCCAATACAAAACAGCAGTCATGACCAAAGATATTACAAGAGTTTGACATTGAACCCAACATTCCTGTATTAAACTTACGAGGTAGTACTGAAATCCACTCAACATTCTCAATAAATATCTTTTGTAGTTTATCAACAATTGGTTTTACATCTATAATATTATCAAAAGCTATCCCCTCTAGTGGATCGGCTACAATATTTCTTGGATTATCAACACCTGTTTGAAAAGTACTAATACCTACCTCTTTAAGTTCAGCCAATACTTTAGCAATATCTTCAATCTGTAGATAACGTAGCTCTATCTGCATTCGTGTGGTAATATCAATATAATCATTACCATATTTTTGAGCAACCTCTCCTATACGAATCGCTTGTTCACTGGTTAACTGACCAATAGGAACACGAACACGCAACATAAAATCTTCGCCTTTATCAAAAAGTCCGAAACATTTTAAAAAGTATGCAGAGTCCTCTTTTGCCAAATTTTCATAACCAGCAGCAGCAATCTCTTCCAGCTTTGCATGTACATCCATTGGTGCTTTTAACACTTTAGTCGCTTCTACTTTATTCTGTTTTTTATTTCTTTTTTCAAAAGCAGTTTCTAAAACTGTCATACCTATTTCCTTTGTGTTATCTTCTAAAAGTATTATAGTAAACTATCTTTTATATTTATAATAATAGTTGTATATTATTTAAACAGTTAGATAAAAAATCATTTTTCAAGATTGATTAATTTTTAATCATCTATTTAGATAGAATCCTCTCTCTTTTATATTATAATTCTCGTAACTTAAATGAAAACAGGAGATATTATGGCAAATTTTAAAGCCTTAAAGGGACAGGGACACTGGCCCACACTAATGGCAGCGTTTTTATACTTTGACTTTAGTTTCATGGTATGGACAATGATTGGTCCACTATCAACCGAAATTGCAGAGTCTTTAGCACTTGGTGGATTTATTATGAGTGCTTCTCAAAAAGCAACTCTACTCTCCGTACCAATTTTAGCAGGAGCTTTACTAAGAATTGTACTTGGTTTTGGAGTCGACAAATTTGGAGCAAAAAAAACAGCAATAACAGCACAGCTTATTGTTATATCTGTACTCTTCTATGCCTATTTCAGAGGAGCAAGCATCTCTTACAATGAGTTACTTGTTGTAGCACTTGGGCTTGGTTTTGCAGGGGCATCATTTGCAGTAGCACTTCCTCAAGCAGGACAGTGGTATCCACCAAAGCTTCAAGGTATCGTTTTAGGTATTGCAGGAGCAGGTAATGTGGGTGTTGTTGTTGACTTTATTTTTGCACCAAAAATTGCAGAGCTTTGGGGTTGGGAAGCAGTATTCCTTGTCGGTGGTGTTCTATCATTTATTGTACTTATTGCTTACATCATCATGGCTAAAGATGCACCTAAAGAGGTCTATACACCTCGTCCTAAGAAGCTAAAAGATTACGGTAAGCTTATGAAAGATAAAGATACTTGGTGGTTTGCACTCTTCTATGCAATCTCATTTGGTGGATTTGTTGGGTTTGCAGGATATATGAAAGTTTACCTTATGAATACCTATCAAGTTGATATGGCAGCGATTGGATTAGACTGGTTTGATGAAGGTAACGTTAAAGTTATTGCAGGGTACTTTGGAGCATTAACTATCTTTGCAGGTGCAATCTTAAGACCTGTTGGTGGTGGAGTTGCAGATAAACTAGGTGGAATTAAATCACTCTATATCTTCTTTGGATTGGTTGCAGTATTGGCACTGGTTAATGCAATGGTTGTTCTTCCTTTTTGGGTAGCTATTTTTGTTCTTTTCCTTATTATGGCAAATCTAGGTATGGCAAATGGTGCGGTATTCCAACTTGTACCTCAACGATTTGGTAAAGATATTGGAATCATGACAGGACTTATTGGTGCTGCTGGTGGTATTGGTGGTACAGCACTTATTCAAACTTTGGGATGGTCAAAAGGTGCATTTGATGGTTACTCAGCAGGATTTATGATTTTTGCAGGGGTTGTTGTTGTAGCTATAATCGGAATTTCAATGGTTAAAACACGATGGAGAACAACTTGGGGTGTTCAATCGGGTGGACGTATTTAATAATCTATTCTCTCTTTATGACAAGGTATATTGATACCTTGTCGCTCTTCTATAAATCTACATAATTCACAATGATTAAAATATAATCATAAAATATAATAATTTTTTGATAACTTCACTTATAATAGTAAAAAATTAATAAGTGAGATACGATACATGAGCAATAAAACAGTTAAAACATCTGGCTTTACTCTAGCAAAAGGAAAGAATCTAACAGGAGATGACTTCTTTGATGTCAAAACCATTGGTAATTTAACCATCGCTATTGTTTGTGATGGTGTAGGTTCAGCAGATGAAGGTGCAGCCGCCGCAAAAAGGGTAACAACTTACCTTATCAATAACTTTAAGAATCGTCCTATTACATGGAGTATCGAAAAGTCAATACGAAGCTTTATAGATTCGATTAATTCTATTCTCTACAAAGAGTCAATGGTTAACTACGAAAGAGCCGAGCTTGTTACCACACTAGCAATGGTTATTATTGAAGGAAATAGACTCTATGGAGCCAACGTAGGAGATAGCCGTATCTATATGAAAAGAAATGGTGTTCTCTCTCAACTCTCATTTGACCATGCCATGGATGAAGAGGGATACGAAGGGGTTTTAACACAAGCAATAGGGATTAGTGAAGAGGTTACCCCTTACTATTTTGAAAATATTATTAATCCTAAAGATAAACTGCTTCTCTGTTCAGATGGTCTCTACACACTTATTGACGAAGACACACTCTCTGATGATATTGGAAATGGAGCCAATTTCCTCATTAGAAAAGCAAGTAAACAGGTTGAGGACAACCTTCCTGATGATACTACTGCTGTAGTTATTGACGTGTTAGGTATCGATAAATTTCAACAACTTCGACAACAAAAACTTATTATTCCTGAAAAGCTAACACAAGGAATGATTATTGATGGGTATAAACTTGAAAAATCACTTATTCAAAATAATCGAACATGGATGTGTTCTAAAAAAGGTCAAAATTATGTATTAAAATTTGCTCCTACTGAGGCAATTGATGATCCCATGCTTCTAGATCTCTATGTAAAAGAGGCGTGGAACTCCAATAGGCTCAATGCAGGTTTTTTTCCTAAAGCAGTTATTCCTAAGAATCGTACCCATCGATACTATGTTATGAAAGCCTTGGAGGGTGTTGATTTAAAAACACACTTAAAAAAAAGAAGACTCTCAGTTGATGACACTATCAACTTAGCAAAAATGTTACTAAAGATGAGCCAATATTTACTTAAATTTGACCTTGTTCACGGCGATATCAAACCTGAAAATATTATGATTAGCGAGCGTGATGGTAAACATGTCTTTAAAGTTATTGACTTTGGTTCAATGACAGAGCTTTATAGTATTGAATCGACAGCAGGAACACCATCATATTTAGCCCCAGAGCGTTTTACAGGAGCAACGATTAATGAATCAACAGAAGTATTCTCTATAGGAGTAACACTCTATGAAGCATTAACTCAAAAATTTCCTTATGGAGAGATAGAGCCTTTTCAGACACCCAGTTTCAAAAAAGTAATCCCCATTGAAAAACACAATAAAAATGTACCAGATTGGCTCTCATCTGTTATATTAAGAGCTATAGAAAAAGAGTCAGATAGACGTTACAAAAACTATAGCGAGATGCTATTTGAGATTTCAAATCCTCAAAAAGTAAAACCCTATTATGATAAAAAAGTCTCATTAATTAAACGACAACCTGTGCTTTTCTATAGAATAGCCTTTACCCTTTCATTTTTCTTGAACCTTATTTTGACCTATTTACTCATAAAGTAAAAGAGCCTACACATCATCTAAACAGAAGCCTAATATAATTTAACTATAATTAAGTTATATTAGCAGTGAAAGATTAATCATGAAAATTCTACTTCTTGAAGATGATGCCCTACTCTCAAAAATTTTAACCAAGCATTTAGAAGAGCTCTATGAAGTTTCAGCCATATATGACGGAAACTCTGCCCTAGAACTACTCGAAGAGAGGAAGTTTGATTTACTTATTCTGGACTCAAATGTTCCAGGAATTTCAGGACTAGAACTCATAAAAGAGCTACGCTCCTATAACGATACAACTCCCATTATTATGATTACAGCCTATCAAGATACTACCCATTTAAAGACAGCTTTTACCAACGGATGTAATGATTACATCAAAAAGCCTTTTGAACTGGATGAGCTGGATATGCGTATTGAGAATATTAGCCGTACCTTTAATATTGAGCAAAACAAGATTATTACGATTTCACAAAACACCCTCTTTGATGCTACCAATAACCAGATTATAAAAGGGGAGCAAAACTTCTCTATTGCAAAAAAAGAGAGTGAGTTTTTAAACTATTTAGTAACCAATCGAAATCGAATTATCTCTAAAGAGGAGTTAACTCAAAACTTATGGTCTTT
>Ga0256827_10001589_pt1 | contig 14592 bp, 10 predicted proteins | sample CV84metaG_FD_185977 | JGI IMG/M metagenome (GOLD analysis project Ga0256827, IMG submission 185977) | Hydrothermal vent microbial communities from East Pacific Rise, Pacific Ocean - CV84 | ecosystem: Environmental > Aquatic > Marine > Hydrothermal vents | place: Pacific Ocean: East Pacific Rise... | reverse complement strand
TATCGTTTGTGACTTATCAATAGTGCCTATCCATCCATTTACACCCAAACTACTCCCACCTTCACCTAAAATACATGGCTTTATCTCTTCTTTTTGTACAGTCACTGCTATATCAAAAGACAAAGGCGACCTCTGTACAAGCCGCATAAGATCTAAGAGTTGTTGTTTTTTAATGCCGTTAAAAGAGAATTCACCTAATGCATCCCACGTAATGCCATCAAAATGAATCCTGAACTTTAAATTACGTGTAAGTAAAAATGTACCTATGCACATATCTTCTCCAAGTTGACAGTTCGCATCACCTAATTTTACATGTTGTGTATCAGGTAGTTTAGACTTTGATATGATACCTTCTTGTATACTTATCGCTTCATGTTCAAAATAATGTTTTAATATTGCCAACAAAGAAAAAGATGACTTTTGGTGCATGCTTAAAATACCTGAAAAAGGTAAAAGCCTATGCATATCTAAGGAGGTTTTATCCCCTTTGGCTTGACTATATAACCCTAACATAGATAAAATATATTTTGAAAAATTATCTTTCAGATCATACTGATACATTACATAATAACGTTGCTTTTCCCAAATAGGATAAATCAGTTTTTTAAGTCTATGGTTGAGCATATCTAAAAAATCCAAAAGTATTTTTTCATTATGGGAATCGTCTAATACTTTTTCATTGTAATGCATAGGAAGAGGGGAAGAAGCACCAAAGATACTTAAAAAGTTAAGCGTGATCTCTATACGTGTAGCATCATGATGTTCCATAAAAATAATCTGACTTATATCTGACTTTGGGAATGCCATACTTGGGTTGGTTTTAAATAAAACCATTTCATATAAGTCATCCATACTTGTATCAGGATACATCTCTTTAAGTATGTTCATTATTAAACGTATCGCAATAGGTAAAGTAATTTGATAAACAACTTTACTTAGGGCACTGTTAATTAAGTCTAAAGATTCTTTATCTGTTTTTATCACTCTAATATTACTTCCATTTATAAATTAAAATCTATGAAGATATCTATTCTCGTTCATCTTCTATACTGTCCAGATTATACCACAGAGTACTGAGAAGATTCCATATAGGTTAACATAATGTTTATTCTGTAAAAATAATTATCTATACTTTTCTTCTATCTTACGCCCCTAGAACGTTTACCTGAATTGATACTGTACTTTCTATTCAATGTCTCTGCTGACGCATAAATATCTTTTTGAGTCAATCGATCTACTGCTTTGATTTTGTAGTCAATAGGAACATAAAACCCTCTTAATTTATAGCTTCCAAACTGTGCAGGGTAATCTGCAAATTTGAGTCTATTGCTTTGATTGCCTCCCAATAAGATATATCTTCCATTTTTTGTTTTTCCAAACAAATAACCAACATGCCCATGTGCAGGATTTTTCATACTTGTATAGAGTGTAATTGCCCCGAATATAGGTTTTTCTATTTTTCTATAGAGTTTTTTATTAAAATATCTAAAAGATTGTGACGCCATTCTGCCTTTAGGGTGTATTTTATACCCGGATTTATTTAAAGTCCAACAAATATAAGCTGCACACCAAGATCCCTCTTTATTATCATTCGGTGCTGTGGTAATACCTCGATCTCCTTTTGCAAAACGTATATATTTATATGAAAGGTCTAACATTGGTAATACATTTTCAGCACTTCCCTTCCCTTTTATTGCTTCTTTAATAGCTAGATCCATCCATGGAGTACGATGGAACATTAACCCTTTTAGCTTATCTTTACTTTGAGTAGATTTCTTATCATTTATGTTTGATTGTACCTCCCTACCCTTATATAATTGTTCTTGTTTGAGTCCGGTATATATATAAAACTTACCCAGTCTAGAAGAGAGCTCTCTATTCTTAGACAATAAAGGCTCAACCTGTACATAAATATTTTCCATGACACCTCTTCCTATACTATCGGTAGCTATCAAATAATAAGAAGCATAACAATACCTGTCTTCCTCACAATGCAAACCTTTTGTAGTCTTTAATAAACCTTTCATACCTTCAGGATATGGTGCTAAATACTGTGTAAATATTTTTTGATACGAATCTGAAGCAAAAATAAAAAAACCATCAATCTCTTCTCTTCTTAATGCACTAAGAGAACGATAAGCATCTTGTGATATAAAATTCGTGTTATATATGATAGATTTTTGCTTTAGTATCTTTTTTAAATAAAGTTCTGCCCTGTCTCCTAAAAGTCCTACAGAGATATGACGATGCCTAAATGCCCTTTCAATAGAGGTTCTCTTTTTATCTTTAGCAGCAAAATAGAGTACTGCCCTGCCTGATACTCTCCCTATAATATGATAATCACGCATACCTTTTTTATATAACTCTTGAAGTATATCTGAACGTACAATTGCCAATTTTGCTTTTTTCTGTATAAAAGAGTCTATCACCAATTCTTCATTTCTCTGAGGTAATACCTTCAAAAGTTTTGAAAGTTTTGGCTCTTCACTCACAAAATGGGACATAGTTTCTGAAATTAAAATAGGAACTTTTGCGTATAGACCGATAACACCCATAAAACTTAAAATAGATAAAAATTTACGCACTACTCTACCCTGAAGGAAAATATTTTTTCAACTTCTTCTTCTCGCTTTGGTAAAAAAACAGAGAAGCTTAATTTACCTGTATATTCTCCTTTTTCAAACTGTTCATAATAGGTTTGCTCTAAAAAGACCTTAAATCTTTTTTTATCCCCAGGAGCTATTGAGAGTGCTGTAACACCTAACCTAAACTGTACGATCTCTTCATGTTCATTCTCATTGAGTACAATATTTTTCAACTTTACCTTGAGTAAACTCTCTGTATTATTTGATATAACGAGTTCCAAATATTTTTGAGGATACAACACCATCTCTTTTTCAGGTGTAAAAATATATGCATCCTTTAATACTTCTTCTCTTTTTACACTATTATGCATTTTACTTATTGCATCTTTTTTTAAGATATTATGTAAAGTTTTCTCTTCTTCTTGAGGAAAATAAGGTAAAAAAAGTGCACATTTGTCTACAGAAATAATCTTCTCTTGGCACCATGTTCTACAGTCTTTAGGAGAGAGTAACGTATCTTGCTCTAGATTCATCTTTGAAAGTTTTAAGCAACCCGTTTCTAACTTATGACAAAAGGATTCTGTCTGTTCATAATAAGAAACTTTATCTATTTCTTTTACAAAGAATGCAATAACTTTTTCATTACAGATCAAAACACGTCCCACAACAATAAAGAGAAAAACAATCGTCAAAAGTGCTGCCACTAAAACAATACGGTGATTATACCCTCTGGCTCTAATATATGCTTTCAGCTTTTGATACGTCTCCCCTACCCTCTTCCATGCTGCATGAATATATTCATATTTTATATTCTCTTCTCCAAAATGGTACTTTGGTTCTACCAAGGATGAAACTTCATCTTCTGTTCTTATATTTTTCACTTTTTGACAAAATTTATCTTTATATTTTTGATGTACTTTGGTATAACCTTCCTTAAAAAGATTTTCTCCCTCTGTGTCCATTTTTAATGCGTCACAGACAACTTCTACTGCATCTTCTAATGCTCCATCCTTAAAAATCTCTACCCTGTATGTTAGGCTCTTAATACTGGTTATAATAGTATGTTTTTCACATACATCTTTTAAAACTATCGTAAAATCATCTTGAGATAAATGACTTGTATTGTCAATGGATTCATTGTTATTTCCAAGGATTAATATAGTTTTTTCTTCTTGCTGTTTCACAATATACCTTATTTATTCAACAATGTCTGTATCTTGATATGTGTTAAGTCTAATGTACAATTTTTTTTACCTAGACCTATACGATGCTTTGCCGTAACAAACTTTTTCACATTTTTTTCTATACGCTCTCCATTGACATATGTCCCCATACTACTAAGGTCTTCAAGAAAAAAACCTTGTTTATGTGCAGTGATTTTTAAATGTATACGAGAAACTGTTTTGTCATTTTCACCTACAACTATATCATTACCACTTTGGCTTCCCCTACCAACCTGTACATACGCTTCTCTATTACCTCCTAATAATACTGTTGCAGACTCATCCTCTTCTATATTTTCTTCTACCACCGTTATATTTTCTGAAGCAGCATATTCTTTATCGAAATCTTCAGATATATAAGCACTTGATAAAAGATCTTCCTTCCTGTACACATCAGTATTATCTTGTAAAGAAACTTTGATTTTTTGTAAGACACTTGTAATCTCTTCTAGTATGTTCAATATTTGATAAAAGAAACTTTCACTCTCCTCTATATCTATATGATAAAATGTTGTTTTATACTCTTTTGTAGATGTATCAAAGAGGATATCCAATTTTTGAAAACAATCCATAATATCACTCCCCCACTCCATACCATCCACCCAAGAAAAAAGTATACTATGACTTTCAAATTTTTTGTAGAGTATATAAGGAGAGTAGTCTTGACTTTTTACATCATCGGCAAATTGAAAAAAAGCACTACATAGTGTGGAAAGTGCTAGATTATTCTCCTCTACCATCTTCTTGTGTAACACTTTTGCTAAGCCTAAAAGCGTGTGGCTCATTGTACTTCGTTGCAGTTTGCTTACAGGTGATGGAAGTAGTGTATATCTACCTATATTTTTTAAATTAGTTTCATTTTTTCCTGGGCAAAAAGCATTATTTGGTATACCTATACAACGCATATTTTGTTCATTTCCATGATCATAATCTATCTCTATCTCTCCCAACAATACACACTCATCATATTGCTGTGTGGTAATAAAAAAGTATATCCCCTCTTCTAGTTTAGAGTGGACTAAAAATTGCTCTGACACGAGTCTATTAAAGGTCTCTTCTTGTGTCAAGTAAAAATGATATTTCTTATGATTTTCAAAGAAAACCAACTCTATATTTTCAAGCACAACATACGATGTTTTCTCTAATATGAGTAAACTCCCCTTGTCATCATATGCAGCACCACTCTGCAACAAAAGTTTATCTCCAATGATAGAAAACTCTAAAGAGCCTTTGTAATAAGGTACTACACCTGTAGAAAATAATATATTATCTGTCATCTATATATCCTTTATCAACTTCTTTAAAGATTGACCTCTAATATTACTTCCACTAGAGTATCTCATATTTTAAAATACCTCTCTAATATTACTTCCACTTCTTCTTCAATATTCTTTTTTTCAGCATCTGACAATCTTGATATATCTAATTCTAGTTTTAGTTTTTTCTTATTTTTTACAAAAATATAGGCTTCTTTTGATTTCGCATGCGAAACTTTTTTTGCATTGTACGCTCTTAGTGCTTTTCTATCTAGTTTTTTTGCTACAAAGTCAAAGTATACACTCACCTGTTCTTTTTTATCTTGTATTTTTTGTATCTCATAGAGTGATTCTATATCATTTGTGGATTTATTTTTAGCTAAGTCATTTATAATCCTATCTTCTAAAGAAAGTACCTTAAGTACCTTGCTTACATAGGATTTAGACTTACCTAGTGCCTGAGCTAACTCTTCCATATTTTTATAAAGATTTTTATCCATAGCTTGTCGTAAAGATAAGGCCAGTTCTAAAGGATTAAGGTTATCTCTATGTGTATTTTCCATAACTGCTATCTCAAAGAGAGCTTTATCACTCTCTTTTTTAGGAAGGATTGTCTCTTCTTGCACGATCGCTTTTATTTTTTTTAGTCCAAGTTCTTTGTGTGCAAGCCATCTTCTTTGCCCTGCTTTTAGAATATAGTCATGCTCCCCTACTTTTATAACTGCTATAGGCTGTATGAGTCCATGCAGTTTAATCGAACGTGCTAAGTCTTTTAACTCTTCTTTATCTATATGTATCCGAGGTTGCATAGGATTGTTTTTAATCTCTTCTATATTGAGTTCTAAAAAAGTTTCTCCATCTATTGGTTTCGCATGCGAAACTTTTTCTTTTGTTTGCAAATGGGCATCTTCCCCCGCTGCAAGTATCATTGCTGCATTTATTTTCCTTTTTGCCATCACACTACCCTCTCTTCTTTATCTCTTTTATAAGCTGTTTTAACTCTTTTTTTGCTTTACTCTTACCTTCTATCTCAGTCACACCTTTACCCTCTTCCATCGTTTTATAGAAGTCTGCACGATGTGCTACTATCGTTTCCATAAGTTGAAAATGTTCTAAATTATCTACCAGATCTTCCATAACTGAAAAGTCTTTAGAAGTAGGGCTCACATCATTAAGTAAAATATCTGCTGTTATATTTGTTTTCATCTTTGTAGAAAGCTCTTTTATAATTTGATGAAATTTATAAAGACCCGCCATTTCAGTTACCCTATCTACTGCAGGTGTAATGATAATATCTGATATGTATATTGCTGCCCTATTGAGATTTGAATCAAATCCTCCTACATCAATAATAATATTTTTATCCTCTGGCCATTCATCCATTAATTCTATAAATGCTTCAGGAGTTTCTGGTTGTATCAGCTTTAGCATTTTATGTCCGTTTGCTTTTCGGAGATTATTTGTATATACTAAGGTTTTCTGAAAGTCCAAATCAACAATGGGTGTTTTTAACCCTATCGCTAGATGCCATGCAAGCAAAGATTTACCTACACCTCCTTTAGAATGAGCAACCGTTATTATCATAAATACATACCTTTTGTTTCGCATGCGAAATTAATACTTTAATCATACCCATCTAAAGATTATACTTAGATTATTTCGCATGCGAAACTTTTTATAAGGGTATTGACACTTTAACTTTAGTACAATAACTACTATGGAAAAGAAAAGTAATCAATTGGCCCTTTTTAATGTTGTTGAAAAAATAGAAAGCAGTACCGCTACAATCACGGAACTTCGTATCCCAATATTTTCTCCTGTCCAAAAACTTTCTGGCAACTCTGTTACAGCAAGAGAGTTCAAAAAGAATGGTGGTATTCGCACTATAGAAACTTCATGGGGAAAGGTAGAGATACGTGGTCGTAAGCTTTTAACACAAGTTCATAGAGATCTGTTAGACTGTATTTATACTCATGCTTCAAAAGTTTTACCTTTACCTACAGAAGAAGTCGTATTGGTGTTTTCTCAAACTAAAATACTAAAAGAATATAGTCGTGACAGCAAAAGTGAACATTGGGAAAATCAAACAAAGTGGCTAAAAGAAAAGATAAAAGAGATTCGTGATATTACTGTAAACTATGTTGACACAAAAGGAAATTCTTTTGACTTTAACCTTATCTCTCATCTTGACTATTTAGAGGAACATAAAGCGTATTCTATTACGTTGGACAATAGATATTTAAAGTTTTATGAACGTGAACTTTCTATTAATTATAAAAAAGAGTTGAATAAACTTTTAAAGGTTGATTCTGCTTTAATTAAAGCCATCATTCGTTGGTTCTTTACACATAAAAAAGAATCTCGTTTTAAACTAATGACAGTACTTGAAGCTTTAGGTTTTCCTATAGACTCTCCTAAGTCTCTACAGGTGTGTAAGCGAGAAATAAAAAGTAGAGTAGGTGAATTACAATCTTTTGGGATTGATTATAATCCTAAAGAAGAGATGTTCTTTTATATGGGAAACACTTCAGTTGGCTTTATTCCTTCTTTATTTAATCAAAAGGATAAAACTATTACATCAGCATCAGTTTTAAATAAAAAAAGTCTAAAAGATTTAATAGGAGAAGTGATAGGTTTAGATGGAAATAAAGCCATAGTAAAATCTATTTCCTATGAAAGTGAAGGTGCATTGATCTGTTCAGCTTATGTTGAAACAGAAGATCATAAAAATTTTCGTATCAAAAATAAAGAAGATCTTCTAGAGGAAGATTTTGAGTTGGAAGTAATATTATATTTAGAATCGATCTTGTATAAAGAGTGACTGTGTTCTCACTCTTTATATAAGAGCCTTAAAACTCTTATATAAAGAATCTTAATATCTTAGTAGCCCTCTAATATAACTTCCGAAAGACTCTAATATAAGTTCTTTTTACCTCTAATATAACTTCTTCTCTCTCTAATATAACTTCCTCAAACCTCTAATATAACTACCGTTTTTTACAAATAGCCCCCTAATATAACTTCCATGATGCATCTTCTCTATGTTTAAAAGTAAGTTTATTTATAAATTATAAAGAGGGTGCAGTGGTATTAGAGTGTATTTGTGGGTTACTAGATAAAAGAGGCATAATTAGGTTATTTTCACACAAGTACACTCTAATATTACTTCCACATACTCTAATGTTACTTCCTTGATTATGCAGTTATACACTCTAATATTACTTCCATCTGTTATTGACTACACTCTAATATTACTTCCACTCTTAAGAAATATAACTCTAAAATAACTTCTTTTAAGCTCTAATATTACTTCCACTATGTGTAGCTATTTATCTTATAACTAGACTTGTAGTTTGTTATAAATAGTGATACACTCTATAAAATCAATAATAATGAGTGTAATAAATGAGTAGTACAATTTTTAATCAAAACTATGAAAGAGCTATATTAAGTGGGATTATTTTTGATCCTGAAACTATGGGCGTCATACAAGAATCCGGACTAATAAGTTCAGACTTTTATCATCCTTTTCACCAAAAGCTTTTTGTTGCACTGGAGTACTTATATGAGCATAGTGCAATAGAAGAAAATATCATTAAGCAGCATATGGGAAAAACATTTGATGAAGTTGTTATGCTAGATGTACTTTCTTCCATACCAATATCGAATACTAAAATTTATATAGACAAAGTGAAAGAGTATGCACAGTTAAGAGATTTTAAAAAACTGGCACATCAAATACTTCAAAAGGTAGATGAAGAAGAGAGTTTAGAAGAGACACTGCATTTAGTGCATGAAGAGTTAGAGAAGGTAGAGGAGGGGAACAGGGAACTTTTTAATATCGTTACATTAGATCAGATCAAAGCAGAGGAGGCTGAGTTTATATGTAAAAGTTGGCTTCCTTTTCCTAAAAATACAGTTTCGTTAGTCACTGCGGGTGGAGGAGTAGGGAAGTCTTTCTTACTCTTACAAGCAGCGATGCGCATGATACGTGATGAAAAGCTTAAAGTTTTTATGTGGCTTAGTGAAGATGCATTGTCTCTTTCTAAATATAGGTCAGAGATGATAGCTTCAAATATCTTAGAGGCAACGATAGAGTCATTTTCTAAAGATCTTCATATCGTAGGGGCAGATTCTGAAACCATACATTTTTTAGAGGAGAATAGGGTAGGGGTAAGTATTAATGCTAAGTTTTACCAGTTTAAACGTATGCTTAAAAACTATGATGTCATCATACTTGACCCTCTGATAGCAATGTTTGGAGCAGATGAAAACAATAATGCTCATGCAAGAAAATTCATAAACCTTTTTACACGTTGGGCAACGAAAGAAGAAAAAACTATCATCTTCATACATCATGGTACAAAAAATTCTAGTCAGAGTAGGGGAGCTAGTGCATTTGTAGATGCAGTACGTCTTGTCTATAAAGTAGAGGTAATTAAGAATGATAAAGGTGAAGTGCAAGAAGATGATAAGCGGTGGATTATTTTAGACAAGGATAACAATGGTGCTAAAAAATATTTGGGCTCACAAAAAGTGAAACGACAGGTTTTTCCTAAAAAAAGATCAGTGATTGAGATTGAATATGAATGATATTGTAACGTAAAACGAATAAGAACAAAAAGGATTAAGAAAAAAAAGCTATAATGTTAATTAATATGAATATTTTAGGGGCAAGGAGAATAAAATGAAAATGAAAATAGTATTATTTGTTGTATTGTGTACAGTAAATGTTTTTGGACAGTCATTGCAGTATATAGTAAAAAAAGGGCTAGAGTATGATCCTCGGATTAAAATATTAGTGCATGAATACGATAGTGCATTAAAAGATATAGCATTGGTGGAATCAAGTTATAGACCAACAGTAGATGTTACTGGATTTATTGGTAAAGAACGTACAGAAACACCGGCAAGTTTTGGTAAGTCAAAAACATATACATCAAAAAATATAGGTATTGTAGGTAAATATAATCTTTTTTCTGGATATAAAAAGGAATTTTTAATTAAAGAAAAAGAAGCAGCAGCAAGATTAGCAGAAAATAAATTAAAAGAAGGGCTTATCAAAGTTAGTAAAGAGATCAGTTTTACATATATAGATATGATTAAAAAATATCAAATATATCGTAAGTATCAAAAAAATATCACCAACTATAAACGAACACTAAAAAAAGTCTCTTTTAAAATAAAAGATGGTGGAGGTAGAGATTCTGACCTATTCCAAACAAAAGCAAGAATGAATTATGAAGAGACAAATTTACTTACAGCCAAACAGCAGTTTGAAGATTCCAAAATTGCATTAGGTAAATATTTAGGGAAAATCCCTGATATTGGTGGTATGAGAGATCCAAGAGTAAATCAAAAATATATTAATTTAAAGAGACTTATTAGAAAAACAAAAACATATAATGCTTCATTAGGTAACCTTGTAGTGCAAAAAGAGATATCTAATTTTCTTATGGAACAACAAAAAAGTAATATGTATCCAATTATAGATTTAGAGATTTCAAAAAACTGGGCTGAGGACCAACATGGTATCTTAGGTGTAGATAATAGTGATAGAATAGGAATAAATCTTAAATATAATATTTATAATGGAGGATCCGATACATTAAATATTGAAAAAGCTAAGATCCATATGTTGAAAGCAGATGATTCAATTGTAGATGCAAAGAGAGAAATTTTAGTGAATTTAAAAAGAACATATAATAATTATTTGATGTATAAGAAAAAACTTTTTGTAATCAATAAACATATTAATAATGCTAAAAAAACAGAAAGATTATATATAAAAGAAGAAGAGGAAACAGGAGAAAGAAGTATTATTGATATCTTGAATATACAACAAGAGTATAATTCAGCAGAAATTACTAAAATAGATACAAAATATACAGCAATGCAACTCTTTTTTGATCTACTTGCAAATACATCTGAGATTTTAGATTACTTTAAAATCTCAAAATAAGTATAAAAAAGTATAAGAAGATGAAAGTTCATGGAGAACTTGAACAGTTTGCAAATATATTAAAATATCTTGCACATTTTCATCAAAAAAAAATCACAATAGAATCACTTTTACATAATATTCCTTTTAAGGGAAAAGTGTCTACAGATATATATCTTGTATTAGGTGAAAAGGCAGGTTTTGATCTTAAACAGGTTCACTATAATTTGGAAGAGATTATTGATCCGTTACTTCCTTGTATATTACAATTAAAAGATAGAACAATATTATTATATAAAATTGATAGAGAGAAAAAGCAGTATTTTGTTTTAAATGAGCAAGGGGAGAAAGAGTGGGTATCTCATAAAATATTACAGAATGAGTATACAGGAAAGATGTTTTTAGCTAAAAAAAATGGTGAGTCTGCTATTAAAAAAGCATATGTAAATACCAGAAAACATTGGTTTTGGGACAGTTTAAAATTTTCTAGATCATTATATACAGATGTATTTTTAGCTACATTTTTATTAAATATTTTTGCATTATTGACACCGCTTTTTGTTAGAAATGTTTATGATAGGGTAGTCCCAAATGCAGCATTCGATACTTTGTATATACTTGCAAGTGGTATAGTATTAGTCTATCTTTTTGATATTTTATTTCGCTTTTTACGTACATACTTATTAGAAGTAGCGGGTAAAAAAAGTGATATTATTATTTCTTCTAAACTATTTGAACATATATTGAATATGAAACTTTCTCATAAATTTAAATCCGTAGGTGCATTTGCCAGTAATATTAAAGAGTTTGATACACTACGTAATTTTCTTTCTTCTGCAACACTTACGATGTTAATTGATTTACCTTTTACTATTTTGTTTCTTTTTGTTATTTATCTTTTAGCAGGAAAAATAATGTTAGTACCTCTTATTGCAGGGATACTTATTGTTCTGTATGGGCTAATTATCGCTAGACCGTTAAAAAAATATATTGATGAAACTTCTAAATTAGCTTCATGGAAAAATGGTGTTTTAATAGAAAGTCTTAGTGCCTTAGAAACGATTAAGAGCTTTGGATTAAACTCAATGATGCAATGGAGATGGGAAGAATCTGTTAGTGATATCGCACAGACGAATATGAAATCTAAAATTTTAACTACCTCTATGAGTACGTTAACAAATTTTGTTGTGCAAGTATCAAATATTTTAGTTATTATCCTGGGTGTGTATGCCATACATGAAAAAACATTAACGATGGGAGGGCTTATTGCTGTAACGATGTTGACATCAAGAGCATTAACTCCTTTGGTACAAATATCATCATTGATCATCAATTATGAATATGCAAGAAGCTCATATGAAATACTTGATAATATCTATAAATCACCTATAGAAAAAGAAGTAGATAAAACATATATTACTAGAGAGCATATAAAAGGTGATATTGAATTTAGAAATGTTTCTTTTGCATACCCTGCAACGGAATATCTTATTTTAGATAATGTGAGCTTTAAAATCCCTGCGGGTGAAACAGTTGCTATTTTGGGGAGTAATGGTTCTGGAAAAACAACATTATTAAAATTATTGATGGGCTTCTATGAGCCAACCAGTGGTACGATTCTAATTGATGGTATTGACAGTAAACAAATAGATCCTGTTGAGCTCAGACGCGTATTTAATTATATCCCACAAGATATCGTTTTGTTCAATGGTACAGTACAAGATAATATTCTGTATGCCTCACCTAAAGCTTCAGATGAAGAGATGATACAAAGTGCAAATTTAAGTGCATTAGATACGTTCATCGATAGCAATCCATTAGGGTATAACTTCCCGGTAGAAGAGAGAGGAGAAGGGGTTTCCGGAGGGCAAAAACAACTTATAGGACTTGCTAGATTTTTTTTAAGAGCACAAAGTAATATAGTGTTATTAGATGAACCTACAACAGCTTTAGATAGTCAAACGGAACTTAAAGTCTTGCAAAATCTACAACCATACATGGTGAATAAGACAGCATTGATAGTTTCTCATAAGCGTAATATGTTACAGCTGGTTTCACGTATTATTGTTTTAAGTCAAGGTAAAATAGCATACGATGCACCAAGAGATGAAGTGCTAAAGCAACTAGAAGGAACAGCATGAAAGTAAAAAATCAAGATGATTTGAACTATATGAATAATAAAAGTGCTGCTATGTTAATGAGTGGAGGGATATTCAGTAGAATGATCATTTGGAGTTTCTTTCTTTTTGTTATTACGCTTTTAGTATGGGTATATTATGCCAAAATAGATAAAATGACAAGAGGCATGGGTAAAGTAGTTCCCTCATTAGAGTTGCAATATATTCAAAGTTATGATGGCGGTATTATCTCTGAAATTTTTGTGCAAGATGGGGCAGTGGTACACAATGGTGATAAAATAGTTCGTATAGATGATGCTGACTTTAAAAGTAAATATCTTGGTGGTGAAGCAGATATTAATGCATTAACTGCCCAAAAATATAGGTTGATTGCTGAATCAAAACAAATACCATTTATTATTGACAATACAGAGAATAAAAAGTTACATCAAAAACTACTGTCTGAAAAAAAATTATATGATGCAAAACAGACTACATTAGAAAAGAAAATCTCAATCATTAAAGAAAAAGTAGTGCAAAAAAAATCAGAATTTGCAACGGTTAAGATTGAAATAGAAAATTTAAAGAAAGCATTAATACTGTCTAAAGAAACATTAAATATTTCAAAACGCATGCTTAAGCATAAAGTGGTTTCTAAAATGCAATATAATGAACAGTTACGCCAACTTAATAGTATTGAGGGTGATATAAGAAGTAAAAAATCACTCATACCTAAGATACAATCTGAAATAAAAGGTTTAATGCAGGAGATCACACATACTACACTTTCATTTCAAAGTGAAGCACGTACAGAATTAGAAAAAACAACAGCTGCTTTGGAAAAACTGAATGAAGCTAAAAATATAGATAAAGGTAAAATACAGAGAGCAGTAATCACATCACCCATAAATGGGATAATCAAAAAGATGCATTATAATACTGTAGGGGGTGTTGTTAAACCCGGAGGTGTGATCGCTGAAATAGTGCCAACTGAAGAACATTTAATTATAGATACCAAAATAGAACCTTCTCATATTGCCTTTATCTATACAGAACAAGAAGCAGTCGTAAGGTTTTCTGCCTATGATTTTGCAACATATGGGTCACTCAAAGGGAAGGTAGTCTCTATAAGTGCAGACACTACCATTGATGAGATAGATAAAAAACAGTATTACACGGTTAAAATAAAAACAAATAAAAACTATCTTGAAAAAGAAGGTAAACAGTTGCCTATTAAAATCGGTATGGTAACAACTGTAGATATAATGAATGGAAAACAAAGTATATTAGAATATATACTTAACCCTATTATCTCAGCACAACAAAATATGCTTAGCAATAATTAAGAGACAGTGAGTGCACCATCCCCTTGTACAACTTTTCCTCCATGTGAGGTATCGCTCCCTACTTGAGCAGCAGGAATACCATTAATAGTTAAAGCAGAGGTACCACTGACAATAATATCAGGAC
>Ga0256827_10001588_pt1 | contig 14608 bp, 8 predicted proteins | sample CV84metaG_FD_185977 | JGI IMG/M metagenome (GOLD analysis project Ga0256827, IMG submission 185977) | Hydrothermal vent microbial communities from East Pacific Rise, Pacific Ocean - CV84 | ecosystem: Environmental > Aquatic > Marine > Hydrothermal vents | place: Pacific Ocean: East Pacific Rise... | reverse complement strand
ATACCATTATTGGATTATCGGCAGGGTTTTACGATATTACAGTAGTTGACGATAGTGCTTGTACTGCAACGCTTAACAATATCGAGATTATTCAACCATCGGAGTTAACCGCAACAGCACAAGTAACCGATGTATTATGTCATAACGATAGTACAGGAGAAATAACTATTATACCAAATGGAGGTACAGCACCTTATCAATATTCGTTAAACATTGGTGGTACATATCCTTTTGATGGTTTAACAGCAGGTTTTTACACTGTTACAGTTGTTGACGACAGCTCTTGTAACTACGTAATTAACAGTATTGAAATTGCACAACCAACCGACTTATACATTAGTACAGACAGTATAATTGATGTACTTTGTAATGGCGACAACACCGGTGCGGTAGCATTTACAACAACCGGAGGAAATCCGTTTACAGCACCAACAACGCACTATAATTATTCGTTTAATAATATTTCGTTTGATGCTGCCGACAGTGCAAAAACAGGAATGACAGCAGGTAATTATTGGGTTTACGTGCAAGATGCAAATGCTTGTAAGGATAGTATGAATTTTGATATTGAAGAGCCAACAAACCCTATTACTTTAACTCAAAACTCGGTTAACTCAACTTGTAGCAATTCAAACGGAGTAGCAATAATTGAAGCCACAGGCGGAACTCCCGGATATACTTACGAATGGGCATACGACCACTCAACAAACGATACTTTAACCGGTATTTCGGCAGGCGGATATATGGTAAGTGTAACCGATTCGCATAATTGTATCGATAGTTTAACTGTAAATGTTTCTGATGCAGGTGCAGGTATTCTAACATTTATTAATGATTCAAATAATGTTTGTTTTGGCGATACATTAGGTACTGTTGAAGTACAAATGACAGGAGGAGCATCGCCATTCACATATACTTGGAGCAATGGTGAAACAAGTGCAATTGCAAGTAATTTAGCGGCAGGCACATATTCGGTTCAGGTTGAAGATGCTAACAACTGTATTGTATCAGATAGTTATACTATTGTTGATTCATCTCAAATACAGATAAGCTTAACAAACTATAATTTAAATTGTTATAACGATAATTCGGGTATTATAACAGCTGTTGTTACAGGTGGTTCGCCAACAAATGGTACAGATTATACTTACACTTGGAGTAATGGCGATTCCGGTGTTAATATTGATTCTATTTCAGGTTTAGGTGCAGCACAATATTTTGTTGAAGTAACCGACCAGTATAACTGTAAAATGACTGATACAATAACAGTTACTCAGCCTGATAGTTTAATTATTGACACATTAATAGCTTATGATTTAAGTTGCTTTAACAATAATACAGGTTCGGCAGCTGTTGATTCGGTTTATGGAGGTACAATGCCTTATACATACACTTGGAGCAACGGAATAAATGGGGTAAATTTAGATTCTATCTCAACATTAAGTGCTATTGAATACACTTTAACCGTAACCGATAATAATGGTTGTACAGCATACGGTACTGTACAAATAAACGAACCTACTGCAATAGCTGTAAGCGATGTTATTAATCCAACCTATTGCGACCAACATTTAGGAAGCATTGATTTAACAGCAACAGGCGGAACTGTTACAGGCGATTATTCTTACACTTGGAACAATTTATCTGATACAATTTACAGCGTTTTAGATTCAAACTATGTTGATACTCTTGCAGCAGGTACATATTACGTAACTGTTACCGATGATAATAATTGTGAATACACAAATCATTACGAAATACAAAATATTCCTGCCGGAGTAATTTCAATAGTAAGTTCTACCAATTTGAATTGTTATAACGATAATTCAGGGCAAATTGTAGCAGAAATAACAGGCGGAACAGCTACTTATAATTTTACTTGGAATAATGGAACTGAAATAATAAATCAAACAAATATTTCGAATAATATTGATTCTATTTCAAATATAAGTGCAGGTACTTATACAATTTCGGTATCCGATGCAAATAATTGTGTTTCAACATTAAATATAAGTATTGAGCAACCGGCAGATACATTACAAGCAACATTTAAAACTATTGATAATGTTTGTGCAGGAGGTTCGGCAGGAAGCATACACGCCATACCAAGCGGTGGAACTGCAAATTATACATTTAATTGGAGCAACAACACATTAAACGACAGCATTACCAACTTAGTTGCAGGAACATATTATCTTACAACAACCGATGCTAATGGCTGTCAAATAGTTGATACAATTAAAATAATGGAGCAACCTGCTTATTCGGTAACATACACAACTACAAAAGAAACTTGTAATGGCGATGCTGATGCAAGCATTTTACTCGATGTAACCGGTGCAACTGAGCCTTATACATATTTATGGAATAATCAGCAAAATACAAGCAATGTAACAGGTATTACCGATGGAGAATATACAGTTATAGTTACCGATAGTTACGGATGTAATTATTACGATACAATAATTGTTGAACCAACCCCTGCATTACAAGTAGATACTACAATTTATTACGAAAATAATTTAGGACATATTTTACTTGAAACAACCGGTGGTACACCTGAATATACTTATAATTGGAGTGATAACTCAACAAGCCAGGATAATTACGATTTGTACAAAGGAATGTATTCAGTTACTGTAACCGATGCAAACTCATGTACAGCAGTATTATCGTTTAATATAAAAGAAGTTAATCCAATACTAATACCAACAGTAATAACACCAAATGCCGATGGCAAAAACGATACTTGGAACATTAAATACATTGAAAGCATCGAAAAAATTGAGATACATATATTTAACCGTTGGGGCGACGAATTATTTAGTTTTAGCGGAACAGGTATGGAGTACACAAATACATCGAATCAGTGGGACGGTGTTTATTTAGGAAAAGAATTACCTCTTGGAACCTACGTTTATATTGTAAAAATAAATGAAAAAGATGAACGTAGTGGAACAGTAACGATAGTCAGATAAGTATAATTTTTCTCAATTAGTAGTTTAAGGTTGCTTCATTTTATTGAAGCAACCTTTTTTTAATCTATTCCAATATTATATTCGTCGCCTCTTTTTTTAACACTTTTAATAAAAAATGATGGTGTAACACCTGTTTCATTTTTAAAAACTCTGTTAAATGTTGAAGACGATTTAAAACCTGCTTTTTGTGCAATAGCTTCAATTGTAAAGTTATTATTACTTTCGTCCATTAAAAGTTTACGAGCTTCATCAACCCTATATTGATTTATAATTTCAGAAAATCCTATATTAAGTACTTCGTTTAACACCTGTGAAATATAGGTTTTATTTATTCCTAGCATTTTTGCAAAATCGGTAAGTTTTAATTCAGTGTTTAAAAATACCTTATCATCATCTAAAGCTTTTGTTATTTTATCTGAAATTAGTTTCTTTTGTTCGTTAGTTAAAGGCGAATCAGAATATTTTTCTTCGGGAATGTTAACTTTCTCGTTAGTTTGAAGTTTAATATTAGATAGCTCTTTTATTTCTCTTTTAAGCTCTTTTATTTGGGTTCTGTATTCTGTTAATTGAACATTCTCGATTACAATTCGTTTATATGCAGCTTTAATTTTATGTTTTTGAATAAAAAATAAAACAGCCACAAGAAAGAAAATTAGTACAATTATCATTAAGTATATTTGACGATGTTTAAAACCTGTTATTCTTAATGATTTAACTTCATCTTCTGCATTTAGTTTATCTATTTTAAGCTTCTGTTTTTCAGCTTCAAAAAGTAACTGAACATGCGAAATATGTGATTTTTGATTTATTTTTGATATACTATCATTAATTGTTGCATATTTTTCATGATAATACAATGCCTTCTTATAATCTTTTTTCTTTTTATATATAAGCGATAACAATTGATAAGCCTCTATTACTCTACTATTTAATTTTTTTTCTACAGCAATATCTATCGATTTAAATACATAATCTTCAGCTTTACTAAATTCATTTCTTTCTTTAAAAACCATTGCAAAATCATGATATATCATTGATAATATATATGAGTTATTATCATATTTATTTATTTTTAAAGCAATATTAAAATATTTTAATGCTGAATCTAATTGTTCTCGTTCTCTATAAATATCACCAATATTTAAATTAGAAATAGCATCGCCAATACCATTTACTTCTTTTTTTAATTTTAATGATTTTTTATAATATTCCATTGCCTTGTTACTATCTCCTTTGTTAGAAAATATTATTCCAAGATTATTATACGCCAATGAAAGATCGTATTTTCTGTGAGATAATTTGGAGTACCTAACAACTTCATTATAATACTTATAAGCCAAATCCATATTGTCTAATCCCTCATAGTTATTTCCAATATCTAAAAGAGTATTTACAATTAAGTTTGTATCGTTAATTTCTTTAGCTGATAATAATGCTTTTGATGAATATTCTAATGATTTAGAATAAAAATCCATTGAATAATAATTTATTCCTATTAATTCATTTGCTCTACAAATGTAATATGCTTTATTTTTGCTGTCTATTAGACTATGTGATTTAATTAAAATTTTGTTTCCATATTCGATAGATTTTGTATAATTTTCTATTAAGTAGTACTCAACACTCAATTTTTCGTATAAACTAATTATCGAATCATTATTTGTAGTATTAATTAAAATATTATTTATACTATCTATTTTTGAAATTATTAACGAGTCTTGTGTTACAGAAAAAACATTAATAAAAGAAAAAAATAATAAAAATGTAAAACCTAATATTTTTTTTGTTGTAATTATCATGTGTCAACAAATTTAACTATTTTTTAATAAAACATAACATTAAAACAAAAAAAAAGGATTGTTAATTAAAACAATCCTTTCACCTACTACCCATGATATTTATTTACATTGCAAATATAGCTCTAAACAGTATGTTGCTCCAAATTATTAATCCATCAATTAATTAATTGAGGATTAATTAATGATAATTTATCTGAAAATTGTAACATTACCTGCTTTTTGATATTCTCTACCATTATAATCTCTACAAATTACTATCCATTTATAAGAACCATTTTCAACATATTTATTGCCTTTTCCAATTCCGTTCCACCCTTTATAAACATCGTTAGTTTTCCAAATAATCTCACCCCATCTGTTATATATTAACATTTTAAAGTTATCTAAATCTATTCCGTGACCTTTAATAATAAACTCATCGTTTATACCATCACCATCAGGAGTAAAAGCAGTTGGCACATACAATGTAAATTCATCTTGCACTATTATTGTCTGATAAACGGTATCTATACAACCTTTATCTGAAATAACCATTAGTTTTACACTATATGTTCCAATTTCTTTATAATTATGATATGGTGAAACTATTAATGATGAATCGCCATCACCGAAACTCCATATATTATTATAATTTAATGTAGATAAATTATCGAACTGTACAAATGGGTCTATAAAACTAACAACTTCATTATCTGTTTCAAATTTTGCTTCTGGGTTTTTGTAAACCGAAATCATACTATTTATATTTGATGTTACTTTACAGCCTTTTTTTGTTGTTGCTGTTAACGAAACATCATAAACCCCATCTGTTTTAAATATTTGAATAGGATTTTCTGCAAACGAGATATCAGAACTATTTTGTGAAATAAACTCCCATTGATAAGATGAGAAATTACCTTCCGAATTAAAGTTTACAATTAATGGTTGACAGCCTTGTAAAACATCAGAACTAAAACTTAAACTTGGTACATCATACGAATTTAATTGTATTGATTGTGTGTTTTCTGAACCACAATTATCTTTTGCAGTAAAATAAAATGTTTCGCTATTATTGGGATACACATAAATTGGAGCCGATATTACATTTCCTGCTTCATTAGTTAATGTATAAGGTGCTCCTGAACCACCATAAATATTAGCAGTTACAAGTACTGGGTCACCAGGACAAACACTATCAGTATTACTTGTTAATTCTAAATTAACTACCGGATAAATACTTACAGTTACATTTGCAGTATTTGACTGACAACCTAATCCATCAATACCATAAACATTATATGTTGTTTCTTGTGTTGGCGAAACACTTATGCTTTGGCTCGATGCTGTACCATCCCAATAATATGTTATTGGACTTGTTCCACCATTAGGAATAGCATAAATATTAGCTGTACTTCCTTTACAAATAGAAACATCGCTTGATGCTGTAATTGTAAAATCTTTTACAGTTACAGTAACATCTTTGCTTGTCGAACATCCTTCTGTACTTGTTCCTATTACTGTATATGTGGTGGTTGATGGTGGTGTTGCTTCTACTGTCGCTCCTGTTGTAGACGATAATCCGTTCGATGGTGACCAAACATAAGTATTAGCACCGCTTGCAGTTAAACTTATTGTACTATTTGGACAAATATCTGCACTTGGCGGAGTTACTGTTATAGTTGGTATTGGATTTACTGTTACGGTAACTTGTGCTGTAGCATTACAATTTGCTGTACTTCCGTCGCTAACAGTAACCGTATAAGTTGTTGTATTTGTTGGCGATACTGTTTGAGATGCACTACTTGCAGGAATATCCCAAGAATATTGAGTTCCTCCGCTTGCTGTAATTGTTGTATTTTCTCCTAAACATATCGAAACATCAGGACTAACTGTTGCAACCGGTATTGGATTTACAGTTACAGTTACTTGGTCGGTTGCAGTACAACCTGTTGTATTAGTTCCTGTAACAGTATAAGTAGTTGTAGTTGTTGGACTTGCATTTGGATTATTTATTGCTGAATTATCTAAGCTTGTTGCATTATCCCAACTATATGTTGCTCCTCCTGTAGCATTCAATTGTGTCGATTCTCCTTCACAAATTACTACATCGTTTCCCGCATCAATTGTAGGAGATTGAACAACAGCTACTGTTGTATTGTCGTCATCGGTACAACCATTACCATCAGTTACAATAACATTATATGTTGTTGTTGCTATTGGCGAAACTGTTTGAGAAACACCACTACCCAAATTATGATCCCATTCGTAGCTTAATGGAGGTGTTCCTATACTTCCTGAAGCGTCAATTGTTGTTGAATAACCATTACATAAATCTTGGTCGGCTCCAGCATTAGCTGTTGGTAACATATTAACGGTTATGGTAACATCATCGGTATTTTCACAACCATTAGCATCAGTACCTGTAACTGTAAAAGTTGTTGTAGTTATAGGACTTGCTATTGGATTAGCAATATTTGCATCATCAAGAAATATAAAATTATTCCAAGAATAACTTGTTGCTCCAGTTGCATTTAGTTGAGCTGTGGTTTGTCCCATACATATAGATTGGTCGGCTCCGGCATCTACATTAGGTAATTGATGAACTGTAATTGTAATACAATCGCTACCTGTTGCTCCAATATTATCTTCAACTGTTACACAATATGTTGTTGTTACAGTAGGTGTTACTGTTTGCGAACTACTCCCAGACAATCCATTATCCCATGTATATGGAGTAACATAAGGACTTACACCTCCTGTTACATTTATATCTATTGTAGCTGATTCGCCAAGACAAATATCCATATTGTTTGAATTTAATACAGGAACAGGATTGCAACTTACAAATACATCAACACTATTAGTTGCTGTACAACCGTTAACATCGGTAACTACAACATTGTAAGTATTATTTACTCCAGTAGTTGTAGGACTTGCAGTAGGCGATTGTACTGTTGCATTATCTAAATCTGTAGAAGGTGTCCAAGTATATGTATAACCGGCTGTTCCTCCTGAAGGAGTTGCTGTTAATGTTGCTGTTGTTGGCGGGCATATAACAGATGCCGATGTTGTTGCTGTTACACTTGGAGTAGGATTAACTACAACAGTTATACTTGTTGTATCAGTATCTCCATTATTATCTGTAACAGTAACATGATAACTAGTAGTTGTTGTTGGCGACAAACTAAAAGAACCTGCACCCGACAAACCATTATCCCAACTATAAGTGTAGCCTGGTGCTCCGTTTGTTGTTGTTTGCGATAGAGTAAAACTTTCACCGGCACATATTGGGTTAGGGGTTGCGTCTAATGTTATTGTTGGTCCACAGTTAGCTACTAAAATTATTGACGTATCAATAACTGCGTGACAATTAGCTGCATCAGTAACTGTAACAGAATAATTTCCTACAGGTAAATTATTTGCAGTATTACTTGTTAATGTTCCGTCGTGTGACCAAGCATAAGTATATGGCGATGTTCCTCCTGTTGCACTTGTAATATCAATAACTCCATCGCTAAGTGTTACACAATCGTTTACGTTGGTTACTGTTACATCTAAATGAATATTATCAATTACAAAATCAAATTGTCCGCTATTTGCAACATTTCCACAAAAATCGGAGAATGAACCTCCTAAATTTAGGGTAAAGTTTCCACTTGTTGTAAGTGCAGGACTAACAGTAATTGTGAATGTATTATCGTATTGCCCACCTGCATCGCATACTGTCGATGAAATTCCTGTAACATTATATGGCCCACCGGGACCGGTTAATTCAATATCGTTTGCATCAGCAGTATTACATAAAACATTTTCGCTCATTGTAAATGTTAATTCTGTAGCACCACAAGGTATTGGTTGTTGTACTGATTCAAACTCAGGTGGTACATTATCGTAAATTGAAGCTGTTGAAGGACTAAAATCTAAAGTAAAACCATTTTGCGATGATGAAAAATTATTTACCATTAATGCAAATGTTTGTCCTGCTGTTACATTTATTGAGTTTTGATATGCATTTCCGTTTCCACAACTTGCACATTGCCCACTAGGCGACATCCCTGTTAACGAATTAGGATTATTATTATTGTCTAAACCATCAAAATCACATGCTAAATCTGAGTTTGGTGCTCCGTATAATTCATCGCACGTATAATTATCTAAATCATATAAGGCCCAATCGTAATCGTCACCATTATTATTAGGGGTAATATCAAAACTTAATTGACCACCTGTTTGAATAGTAAATGTGTACCAAACATAATTTAATGCTCCGAATGCAATACATGTTGTATTTGGGTTTACTTCACAATTAATATTTCCATTTCCTACATATGAGTTTGTTTCTGTATAAGTATCTTGACAAACAGGAATTGCACCTAAGCAGTCTTGAGTTGTAGGGGTTATATTAGGATTTATGCTCTCAATATGAAAATCATACGAAAAGTCGTTACATGCATTCCAATCATCATCATCATCATAAGAAAAAACAAAATAATAGGTATGTCCTGCATCAAAAGTTAATCCACAAATTGCAATATCATTATCAGTATCAGGATCATTCGCCGAATACAAACAATTTGCTGATGTAAATGGACAACCATCTAAAATAAATACTCCTGCGTCCCATGCATTAACTTGATACGATATAAAAACATCTTCTGAAGTTGATGGTGTATATGAAAACACTACTTCGTCTCCATTCATCCAATGACTTGCACATGATGGTGCTTGCCCATTTCCACCTCCACTATTATCCTGATAATCGTTTCCATAACCACATGCATTAAAACTGTTCATATCATATGGTAATGACGAAATTACAATAGGATCGGCACAAGTATTTCCCTGACTATATATTTTCTCAGAATATAATAGCGAAATACCAAATAAAATTAATAATACTAAATTTCTCATGGCAGTTATATTATTTAAGTGTGTTATTAAGTTCTACTTTTTTATTATTTATTCTAACAGTTCTATTATCAAAATCTAAATTTATATCTCTCAAAATATTTCTAATTTCAATAGCTTTAACATTTAAAGTAGTTATCATCATACATGTTACTGTTCCATAAACCGATATGAAAACCCTAGATTTGATAACTTCGGAATTACTTTCAATTGCATTTGAAATGTAACTAAATTGAGACGTATCTGATATTCCTGTAATATCGAAATACACATTCATTTTATTTCCCACTATTTTTATTTTAGAACTTTTAAACGACACTTCGTCTCTATCTTGGTTTCGTTGTGCCGATACACTGATGATGATTGTTGCAAATACAATCGTAATAAATATTTTTTTCATGGTACTTTTTATTGCGAATATACATAGCTATCTTACTTATAGTCAAATAAGCTTTTGACCATTTAAGAAATTGAGTGTAATTGAATATCAAAAAGTTAAAAGAATTGCCTATTTAATTAATTGGGCATTTTTGTTCAATATTTTAGGCAACCATTTTATAGGTATTTATAGTTTAGTATGAAATATTTTTTAATTTGAATTAATTATCATAATGTCCTTTTGACATAAAAATATTTTAAAAATCACAATTTGTCAGTTTTTATTTAATGGCATAAAATATGTAAAAAGAGGTTTGATTAACGTATAAAATTTTATAATAATGTCTGAAGTGAAAATTAAACCATTAGGAATGCGAGTACTTGTTCAGCCTGTAGAGGCCGAGGCAAAAACAGCTTCGGGTATAATTATACCTGATAGTGCGCAGGAAAAACAATTGCAAGCAAAAGTAGTTGCTGTTAGTGATGAGGTAAAAGAAGTAAAACTTAACGATACGGTATTGTATGCAAAATTTACAGGTACCGAAATAAATTCTGACGGTAAGGATTACTTAATGTTAGAGGTGTCTGATATACTAGCAACTATTTAATAACTAGGATTTAAAGTCTTGAGTAAATTAACTCAAGTAACATATTTAATAATCATAAAATATATATAAAAATGGCTAAAGAAATAAAATTTGACATTGAAGCAAGAGACTTGCTAACAAAAGGTGTTGACGCATTAGCTGATGCGGTAAAAGTAACACTTGGACCAAAAGGTAGAAATGTAGTAATTGACCGCCAATTTGGTGCTCCTCAAATTACAAAAGATGGTGTAACCGTAGCAAAAGAAATTGAATTATCAGATGCTTATGCAAACTTAGGTGCGCAAATGGTAAAAGAAGTAGCATCTAAAACTAACGACGATGCTGGTGATGGTACAACAACAGCTACAGTTTTAGCACAATCAATTGTTAAAGTTGGTTTAAAGAACGTAACTGCAGGTGCAAATCCAATGGATTTAAAACGTGGTATTGAAAAAGCTGTTGAAGTTGTTAAAGAAAGTATTTCTGCACAAAGTCAAGTTGTTGGCGATGATAATAAAAAGATAGAGCAAATTGCAACAGTTTCGGCTAATGGTGATAAAACTATTGGTAGTTTAATTGCCGAGGCAATGGCAAAAGTTAAAAACGACGGAGTAATTACTGTTGAAGAGGCAAAAGGAACTGATACAACAGTTGATGTTGTTGAAGGTATGCAATTCGATCGTGGTTATGTATCTCCATATTTTATTACTGATGCTGAAAAGATGAATTCGGTAATGGAAAACCCATATATATTATTAACTGATAAGAAAATAAGCACAATGAAAGATATTCTTCCTGTGCTTGAGCCTGCTGCACAAGCTGGTCGTCCGTTAGTAATTATTGCTGAAGATATTGATGGCGAAGCATTAGCAACTCTTGTTGTAAACCGTTTACGTGGTCAGTTAAAAGTAGCAGCTGTTAAAGCTCCTGGTTTTGGCGACAGAAGAAAAGAAATGTTAGAAGACTTAGCTGTTCTTACAAACGGTACTGTAATTTCAGAAGAAAAAGGTTTAACACTTGATGGAGCTACTCTTGAAATGTGTGGAGAAGCTGAAAAAATAGTTATTGATAAAGAAAATACAACTGTTGTTAATGGTGTAGGTTCAAAAGAGAATATTGATGCTCGTGTTGCTCAAATTCGTGCAGCTATTGAGGTTACTACATCAGATTACGATAAAGAAAAATTACAAGAGCGTCTTGCTAAATTAGCAGGTGGTGTTGCTGTACTTTATGTAGGAGCTACAACCGAAGTTGAAATGAAAGAGAAGAAAGACCGAGTTGAAGATGCATTAAGTGCTACACGTGCTGCTGTTGAAGAAGGAATTATTCCTGGTGGTGGTGTCGCTTTAATTAGAGCAACCGAAAAGCTTGAAACTCTTGAAGGTGAAAACGAAGACGAAACAACTGGTATTAAAATAGTCAAACGTGCTATTGAAGAGCCAATGCGTCAGATTGTTGAAAATGCAGGTCTTGAAGGTTCTGTAATTGTTCAGAAAGTAAAAGAAGGAAAAGACGATTTTGGTTATAATGCTCGTGCAAACAAATACGAAAATTTATTTGAAGCAGGAGTAGTTGACCCTGCAAAAGTTACTCGCGTAGCATTAGAAAATGCAGCTTCAATTGCAGGTATGTTCTTAACTACTGAGTGCGTAATTGTTGAAGAAAAATCAGAAGCTCCTGAAATGCCTATGGGTGGTGGCGGAATGCCAGGAATGGGCGGAATGCCAGGTATGATGTAAAATATGGGAGTCTCTCCCAACCCTCTCCAAGGAGAGGGCTTTTTTTACCATTAATATATTTGATAACCACTTATAATCTTTCCCCCTTGGGGGAATAAGAAGGGGGCTTTATGATAGAAATAAATTCACATAACGAACTAATTGAAAAAATAAAAAACACTGATAAAGCATATTGTCTTTTATATAAAAAAGGCTCTGAGCTTAGCGAATGTGCATATAAATCAATTAGTGAGGGTTTAGTTGATGAGGTTGATGTATTTACAGCAGATGTAAGTTCAGTAAGGGATATCCATACTGAGTACGGAATAACATCGGTACCAACACTTTTAACTTTCGAGAAAGGTGAATATATTAATCTAACAAAAGGCTGTAATAATTCGGCATTTTACAAATCACTTTTCGAAGAAAATATTTATTCTGCAAAGGTAGGTGAAAATGGTAAACCACAAAAGAGAGTAACTGTTTACAGTACTCCAACTTGTACTTACTGTAATCAGATAAAAAAATATTTCGACGAAAAAGGAGTAAAATATCGTGATATAGACGTGTCGAAAGACCAAAAAGCAGCCGAACAAATGGTGAAACGAAGCGGACAACAAGGTGTACCACAAACCGATATTAACGGACAAATTGTTATAGGCTTCGATAGAATTAAAATTAATAACCTATTAGGATTGGAATAATAGTTCTGAGTTGTCTCAAATCTAATATCTCAATTCTGTAAATTTATAGAACTATGAAAGAATTACAACCATTAAACGATAATGTACTTTTAGAATTAGTACAAGAAAAAGAACAAAAAACTGCATCAGGAATTATTATACCTGATTCGGCACAAGAGCAACCTGAATATGCAAAAGTTGTTGCTTTGGGTAATATTGAAAATCCGGGAGTTTCTGCTGGCGATACAGTCTTTTATAAGAAATTCTCAGGAACAGAGGTTGATTTTGAAGGTAAAAAATACCTTTTTATTCCTTATGCTGATTTATTAGCTAAAGTTATGGAAACAGAAGCTATATAAATTACTTAAAACATTTATCAAAAGAGCTCAATAGTTAATTTCTATTGAGCTTTTTTTATTACATATTCTTAAAAAATACAATTCCATAAGTAATAAATTATTGTCAATAAACAACAAATAATAAAAGGTTAAAATTAATAATATTTAAGAAAAATTTGTTTTGGGCAACTATTTATTGTAATTTTATGTCTGAAAACTACTAACTAATCTATTTAATATGAGGAAATCTATACTATTTATTATTGCTATGGCAATAACATCTTTTGCAGTTTCACAAGAAAATACGCTTAAAAAAGATAAAGTGAATATCGAAACATCAACACTTTCAACAAAAAAATTAACAAAAACAAACAGCGTTGAGAATTTTTTAATGGCAGATACTAAAAAGAAAGAAAAATATATTAAGTTTAGTTCATCTGAATTTAGACTAAAAAATAATATCCCTTCTGATTTTCCTAAATATAACGATACCGGAAACTTACACTCTGATACAGGAAACTATGATGTTGCTTTAAAAGCTTGGATAAGAAATAACAAAACTAAATATAGCGAAATAAAAGAAATTATTAAATTTTAAATTCCTACCACATGAAAAAAATAATTTTAATTGCATTTTTTGCGATATTATATGTATTTGCGTATTCGCAAACATATTATACGTTTAATAATAATACTGCATATTCAATACCTGATGATGATGCATGGGCAAATGATGGGTATGTGCATGGTGCTGAATCAGATATTACGGTTTCCGGAATTCCACCAACAGCAGAAATTGATCATATTGAAGTTAATATTACGCACCCTTATGACGGTGATTTAGATATTTATTTAGTTTATTATGATAATAGAATTGATATCTCATCTGACAATGGTGGTGATGGCGATAATTATACTAATACTATATTTAAAAATAATGTAGCAACAGCTATTACATCAGGAAGCTCACCATATTCAGGTACTTTTAGGCCGGAAAATCCACTTCCTGTATTTGGCGATCCTGATTATACATTTAATCCAAATGGAAAATGGACATTAAATGTATGTGATGATGCCAATAACGATGAAGGACAAATTGATAGTTGGACTATTGTTTTTAAATCACCAGATTGTCCATCGGTAAATTATTCAGATCAAGTTAATTATATAATGAATTGTGATTCAGAAAATGACACACTTACTGTTGATGATCTTACAACATCTGGAGGTTCAGCATACC
>Ga0256827_10001587_pt1 | contig 14610 bp, 13 predicted proteins | sample CV84metaG_FD_185977 | JGI IMG/M metagenome (GOLD analysis project Ga0256827, IMG submission 185977) | Hydrothermal vent microbial communities from East Pacific Rise, Pacific Ocean - CV84 | ecosystem: Environmental > Aquatic > Marine > Hydrothermal vents | place: Pacific Ocean: East Pacific Rise... | reverse complement strand
GGATACATTTTGATATAGCAGGTTCAGCATATACAGAAACTCCTTGGGATTGTAATGTTTATGGTGGTACAGGTGCTGGTGTAAGAGTTATTAGTGATTTTATAAAAAATATTAATGCTTAATTATTCTATATTAATTAAGGTATTATAGAGAGTAGAATAAAATATATAAAAAAGGAAAGCTAATGCAAACATTCGGTAAATTTTCAACAAATTTTGACCATGAATACTTAACAAAACATTATATCTATATAAATGAGAAGGATGAGGATAGAGAAGATATAAAAATTTCTCTCTCTGATTTTGAAGCACTTCTTAAAAAGAAACGTAAAACAGTTGTCGGTACTATATTTTTATATAATCCAACTCTTTCTCCTATTGGTTATGATAATAATTCTCTTTTGGCAGAGCAAGGGTATCAATTTGATAATAAATTTTGTGAACTCAATTTTAATAATACAATAAATCTTTTCTCAAAATCTATTCGAGAGGGATATAGAGGAAAATTGATAGAGATTAAATATCTTTTCAACCTTAACAAAGCAAATATCGAGCCAACACCTATTATTGAAGAGTTTGATGCAGATTTAGATAAATATCGTTCTCATCAACTTACACGTTATGATAAAGAGCTAAATTATCATGATTATCTTAATATGAGTTTTAATGGTAAATTTGTATTTTTTGCAAGTGGAAATAAATTTGATAGACATCATAAAGAGATTATCACTTATGCTGAAAATATCGCGAAACAGACTCAAAAACTTGGTAAAGATATATATTTTATGTACGATAAAAACTATGATGTTGATGAGTGTATAGATATAGCATATTTTCTATCTCCAATTGCATCAGGGAAGATGAGAGAAGTTCGTGCTAAAGTGTTTGCAAATGCCTTTAAAACAAATCCACCCTCTATTCAAAGATTAGGAAACTAATCTTCTACTTTTGATTGATTCTATTTAAAATAGTATCAATTTTAAGTGCTTCCTCCCTAGGAACATTTGCAATAGTAGCAAAACTCATCCAACTTGCAACAGCTTTGGATACCTCTTCGAGAACTTTCATAGAGTTTTTAATATCGTGAGCTTTTGCAAGTTTTATAAGGTGTTCCATCTTTACCCAACTTCTTTCACCCATAATTTTAATACTGTATTTGCCACTATCTCCATAAGCAAATATTAGATTTGTAGCAGGAGCTAAATGCCAATCCCCCTTATTATTCATCAAAAAGGCAATACTATTTTCATTATAATTCTTGCTATGCGATAAGATAATAAAACAAACTAAGCGAAATGCTTTATCAACATCTTTAATATTTTTAGTAATAGCTAATGTCACAGATAAAAAATCATCATAATCTAAACTATGTAATCTAGCATCTCGATGTAATAATCCTGCTAATGTATGAATATGAAACAACTCTTTAGCATCTCTATCAAATCTTTGTATAGCATAATAAACCTCTTGAGTATCTGTTCTAAAAAGATAACTATTTGGTATCTCTAAACCAGCTTTTTTTGCCATTAAAGAGTAAGCATATTCAAGATTAGCTATATATGATGGTGAATTTAATGCAGGTATTTTCATCATCCAATATCTATAATCCTCTTTTAAAATCTCTTTATTATAGAGAATATTACTTTTTCTTTTATCAACTTGAATTAATAGTTTTTTCTCTTCTGAAGATTGTTGTATCTCTGATAAAATAACTGTTTCATAGAAAGGTTCACTTTTCTCATCAATAATTTTTTTTGTTTTACTGTATTGTAAACTACCTATACTATTTTTTTCATTGAGATTTAAAAGAGCTTCTAAACTATTTTCACTAAAAGGGTTAAGAAAAGAATCATGAAAAAGACCAAAAATAGAGTTAAATTCACTATCTTTATTCTCTCTTGCTCCACTCTTTAAAGGTAGTTTAAAAAGAGAGAGTTCAAAACCTGTTTTTAAAAACTTTGTATCATATTCAAAATAGATTTTTCCTCTAATATCAGCAAGAATACCAACATTATAACTCTTGTTTTTCATTTTTAAATGAACATAAATCTGTTTTATATCTTTCATCTTGAACCACGTCTATGTTTTACAGATATGTTTTGTAAAGTTTGTAATGAAATTTCATTATCTTCTATATCTAGTGGTGCAATAGAATCAAAATCATCTAAACACTCTAAAGTAACTGATAGTTTTAAAAATGATTTTAGAGATATCTCTCCACTACTTTCAAATCTTTTGATACTTCCTAGTGATACACCCGTCATTTGAGCTAAACTATTTTGAGTATATCGTAAAGTTAAACGTCTCTCTTTAAATCTATCACGTAATGCTAAAAGTTGTTTTTTTGGTGTATTTAAAGCTAACATAATAATCCTTATTAAAATAATAGTTATATTATAGCTAAAATAATAGTTATTTTTAATAAAATAGATACTATTTCTATTAATATCTTTAATTTTATTTGAAAATAGATTTAGCTATTATTATAAAATCAAATATAAAAAGGGTTCAAATTAATGATAAAATTGAAAAATAGTTTAATATCACTTAGTGTAGTTGCCTCTATGGCACTCTTTAATGGGTGTGCTAAAGAGCAGTTAATACTTAAAACTTACAGTCCTCCGAAAAAAGAGGAACAAGTGAAGAAGATGATTGAAAATAGCGATGCATCAAAAGGTTTTATCAATCTTCAAGTTTTTGAAGATGTAAACTATATATGTGAAGTTATTGGTAAAAATAGTGATAGTAAAAATATGGCGAATGGTCTTATAACAAATGTAAAAAAGTTTATAAACCAAACAAATTTTATCTCTCTAAATCAGGTGGAAGATAGTGCAAATATCTCTTTAGATATGCAGATAATTTCATTAAATTTTACAGAAACAAAAAACTCAAGAGAGTTACAAACAAAAGTTAATTTTGTGATTCGTAAAGAGGGTGTTGAGTTTTATTCTGAACCGTATACTTATAAATCTTTAAGAAAATCACGTGCAGGATTACAAGGTATCGCTTCTAAAAATGAGATGTTTAATGATGCTTCAGAATATTTAGCAAAGAAAATGATTAAAGATATTTCACCTATTAAAACACATAAATTAGTAGAGCTAAAAGATTTACCAGATGAACTTCAATACACTCTCAAATATGCAGAATCTAACAATTTTAAAGGTGCTATCGAAGCGATGTTACAATATAAGGGGGAGAAAGAGTTGTCATACTATTTTGACCTTGGTGTTTACTATGAGGGCTATGGTTCAAAAACAGATAACTTAGCTATGTTTACAAAAGCTAAAGAGAACTATGACAAAGCGATGGCGATGGGTGGTAGTGATGATGAAACTATTGTAAAAGGTAAAATGAAATTTGATGCTTTTTATGATATAATTCAAAAAGTTGCAAAACAACAAGCTGTAAATCTTAAACAAACTCAAAATAGTGAATATGAGTTATTAGATTAACAATCAACAACAAAAAGGTATAAAATGATAAAAAACATTAAAAACATCGGTATAAAATTAAGTTTAGTTACAGCTATTATGGCAACTCCATCATTAGTAATGGGTGCTACGGGTTCAGGATTTATGGAAGGTTCATCAGAGTCTATCAGTGCAATGTTAGAAACTCCAACATTTGAGGGTCAAATAGCTAGAATAAATGTAGGTATCAACCTAATTAGAATTAATACTGATATTTTAGAAAGAATGCCTGTATCTGCTGATGCTGAGTGGGTTGATAAGGTAGTTGCTCCAATTACAACTGAAATCTACAAAGCTACACTTCAAACAGAAGCTGTACAAAACGATTCTTATTACTCTACTGTTAGTATCACAAATAACATTTTAGGAAGACAAGCTATCGCTGTTTCTCCTTTAAGTGCAAGATTATTTTATGAAGCAAGTGTTATTTATAAAAATAGTACAAATGGCTATACAGGTTTTTATGTACCAGATATGAATGTTTTTCCAGATATTACAGATATGAAAACTTATGTTACATTTAAAGATGATGATAAAGTAGAAATTATAGATATTGAAGCAAAAACAGGTTTTTATAGAAATGTTGTAGAAGCTGTTATCTCTTTACTTCCTGAAGATTTAAAAGAGAGTGTTAATGATGCTCGTAAAGAGATGAGAGAAGCTAACAATGAACTAAATAATGCCACATCAGAGGTTGGACAAATTGAAGTATGGTTAGATGATGATAAAAATTCAGATAATCCTCAAACAGCTGAAAAAGAAGCTCAATTAAAAGTAGCCGAAGCACAAGAGGATGAAAAAAAAGCTATATTTGAAGAGAAAGAAGATACTTATCTCGCTCTTTTAGAAACAGGTGCTACAGCCATAGAATCAAATTATGATGCTTCAAAAATACCTTTAGCACAAAAACTACAAAAACTTCTTGATACAGTAGATAATAATGCTGCTGGTGCAATAAGTATGTTTGGTTCTGCAACTCTTGGTTTAACTCGAGGGTATCCTACTCTTAGTGATGAACTAAAAGCTATATCAAAAGCACAAGGAAATCCCAATCTTCCTAGTAATAAAAAAGCATTCTTAGTTCAACGAGCATCACGTATGGCTATTGGAGCTCTTATGGCTGTGCCAAATATTAGTGTAGGTACATATATGGCTATCTCTCAATCTCATGAAATTGGTAAATATCAAGATATTGTAAACAAAGTTTTAGAGGGTGAAAAGGAGAGTAAATAGTGCAATTTTTTTTTAAACTATTTTTAGTATCATTAATGATGTTATCTATTGTAGGGTGTGGAGGTTCTAAACCTCAACCTACAATGCCAAAATGGTATCTTTCATCTCCTACTTCTGATACAAACTATTTTTATGGTGTTGGTGAAGGTTCTTCAAAGGAGAGTGCAACTGCAAAAGCTTTAGCACAAATCTCAGCAACTATCTCTACAACTATTGAATCATCAATAGAGTTAAATGAGCAAGATAGTACAGCAAACGGTTACTCTCAAGAAACAAAGAGTAACTTAAAATCAAGTACAGAAAATATTAAATTCACTGGTGTTACACCGATAGAAACAAAATTTATAAATAGCTTATTTTATACTTACTTAAAAGTAGATAGAAAAGTTCTTTTCAACTCTCTTAAAAGAGGTTTAGATAAAGATTATTCAAAAGCATCTACTCTTTTTAAACAGATGCAATCAGAAGGGACTTTTAGTTTACTGAAAAACACTCCAAAGCTCTCTAAAATGATTCATTCACTTTTAACACAATCAACTTTAGAGATTTTAAAATCTGTAAATCCTAAATTTAATTCTACTCAATATAGAGCAAAAATTGTTACACTTAAAACAGATTTAGATAATGCAAAGGCAAATATTGTTTTATCTGTGAAAAGTAGAAATAAATTGTCTTCATATTATAGAGATATTGTAAAAAAGTATATCTCTAACTATGGTTTAACAATGGTAAGCAATCCAAATAGTGTTCATAATAAAGCAAACCTTTTAATTGTAGATGTAGCTGTGAAAGCTCAAAAGAAAAATGTGAAAACTTCTGACCCACGTTTAAGAGGTGCTAATTTTGCTGGTGTAACTATTGTTTTAACAACAAAAAGTCATACAGGAAAAATAGTTGCACAAAATAGAGTAAATGTAATCAACATCTCTAAAGATAGTTTACAAGATGCTAAAATCAAAACTAAAAAATTTGAAAAAAAGATTAAAAAAGAGGGAATATTAAAAATCCTTATATGAAAAGTATAATTAATCTACTTTTCATTCTATCCATCTTTTTTTTATCACTTGAAGCTAATGAAAATTTAGCTCAAGATGATTATTGGTTAAAACTTCTTCACTCTCAAACAACTATTTCAACTATTGATGCAAACAAAGAGTTAGAGAGAACTCTTACACTTTTTAAAACAGACCCTAATTCACTCTGTCAATATCCAGCGAGATATAAATGGATTAACTCAAAACTACATCTAAACCTTTCAAAACCAAGCTGTCCTAGATTAAAAATATTTAAAGATTTACATTTTAAAAAATTATCTGTTGTTTTTACCTCTGAACGTTATGATTCTCCTGCATCAGTATTTGGGCATACTATGATGAAAATAGAAACAGATACTATCCCCTATGCTATTAACTATTCAGCAAAAATACAAGATAATATAAACTCTTTAGAATATATGTTCAAAGGAGTAAGTGGTAAATTTAAAAGTGGATATAGTTTTATGCCATTTTCTACAAAAGATTATGAGTATCGTTCTGGAGAGTTTCGGGATTTGATAACATTTGAGCTTCATCTCACTCCCAATGAGATAGAAAATATTATGCTCTATTTTTATGAGATACAAAAGAGTAAAGAAAATTACTATTTTTTATCTCATAATTGTAGTTCTGAACTTCTTAAACTTATAGATATGGCAAAATATAACTCTAAACTTTCAAAAGAGTTTAGTTCTGTTACCATTCCTATAAATATCATCTATACTCTTCAAAAATATCATTATATAACTAAAATAACTACTCAATACTCTAAACTTAAACAGTTTTATACGATTATCAATCAACTTAATCCTAAAGAAAAAGATATTTTATATAAGATAACCCATCTACACTACTCTGTCAATAAATTTGCTCAAGATACAAAATTTTCAGATAGTTCTAAATCTCTTTTAGTAGATGCTGGGATTAAATATTTTGAGATAATATCGACAAAAGAGCATTTAACTCAAAAAGCACTTTATCCCTTTTTAAAACTTATAAAATTACAACTTAAATATAAGAAGAGAAAAGATTTTATACAACAAAAAGTTTTAGATAAAAATCCTATATCAAATAGATTTCATAAACTCTATGTTGGAATATCTTCTCATCATAATATAGATGCAACTATCATAGGTTTTAGATACCTTTATAGAAATAGATTTGATTTAGTAGATAGTATTAAAAAAAATGGAAGTGTTGAGTTTTTAGATATTGCAGTAAGAAGAGAGGAGAAAGAGAATAAAATATCGTTAGAACATTTTACATTTATCAATCTCGAAGCGATGCCTGTTTCAAATATCTTTTTTCAAGAAACTATCAATAAAATAAAAATAGAAACAGCAAGAGTTTTTGAAGATGATAAACTTTATAGCTATTGTAATTATGGATTAGGGTATAGATATAGGCTAAATAAATTTATAGATTATCAATTTTATGCTAAAACAGGTTTATATTATCATACAAAACCTCTCTATTTGGCATCAGCAGAGATAAGTTTTGAGTATAATTATAGAAGTAGATTTATAAGTGAATTGATGTTAGAATACAACTATTTTACAAACAATATCATTCAACAAAATATTAGTTTAACTAATTATATAAAGCTAACATCTACCACAAAAATAGGAGTAGATATTAGTTATGAAAATGTTATAAATAGAAGAGAGTTACAGTTTCGGTGGAGTTATCTCTTTCCCTAAAAGTGCATAACTTTTACCGACACGAGCAACAGGTTCATACTCAAGAGTGATTTTTTCTTTATTTACTATAATTTCATCTTTAATATATTGATGTTTTATCTCTACAATCAGAGGAATAGTTTGAGAATCTTTAAGTTCTATCTCTTGATGAAGTTCACAAAAAAATGCACTTGGAGTATCTTTGACCATCGGAGGAAAATCTTCATTTATAGTTGATGTTTCTATGGCAAAAACCTCTGCTTCACTAAGATTTTCATCTAACTCTTTAGAACTAAAGTGCATCTTCTCTAATAGTGGTTCATCTACCATACAGATAGTACATTTTTTACTCTCTCTAATATTCTTGAGTGTATCTTTTGGAACTCCATTGCTCTTATGTCCAATGCTAACAATCATTGTCGGTGGATTAGATGAAAGCCCCATAAAGTAACTAAATGGAGCGATATTTACAACCCCATCACTATTTTGAGTAACTATCCATGCAATAGGACGAGGGATAATTGTTTGTGCCATTAGTTGATACTTTTGTGTAAGTTCCTTATCTGCATAATCTATAACCATTTTATTTTTCCTTATCTATTTTTTATTATTGTATCTTATAACTATTAATTTCTTGCTTCAAATAGTAACAATCAGAAACTTCATAGTTTCAAACCATTTATTTAACTTCTACAAAGCCTAAAAAAGGTAGAATAAGCCATATTTTAGTTCTTAAATTTAAAGGATTGGTTAATGAGTATTCCTATTTATACATACGATGCAATCGTTGTTGGTGCAGGTCTTGCAGGATGTGCAGCAGCGAGAGAGTTGCAAAATGCTGGCAAAAATGTTGCCGTAATCACAAAACTTCACCCATTAAGAAGTCACTCTGGTGCTGCTCAAGGTGGTGTTAATGCTGCTTTTAGTGAAGAGGATAGTGTAGAGCTTCATGAGTTTGATACAGTAAAAGGTTCTGACTATTTAGCAGACCAAGATGCTGTTGAATTTATGTGTTCAAAAGCTCCTGAAACTATTCGCTGGGCTGAAAGAATGGGTGCTGCTTTTAGTAGAACTCCAGAGGGTAAAATCGCACAACGTCCATTTGGTGGACAAAGTTCTCCACGTGCATGTTATGCAAAAGATAGAACAGGTCTTACACTTTTACAAACTATCTATGAACAAGCACATCGTGCAGGTGTTAAGTTTTGGGATGAATGGTACGCTGCTGATTTAATCTATAAAGATGGAAAAGTAAGTGGTATTGTAGCTTTTAATATCCGTGATATGCAAACAGTTATTTTCAATGCAAAATCTGTAATGTTCGCTACTGGTGGATATGCACGTTCATATAAAATCAACTCAAATGCTCATGCAAATACAGGTGATGGTCTTTCTATCGTTGCTCGTCACGGTCTTCCTCTTGAAGATATGGAGTTTGTACAGTTTCACCCATCAGGTCTTAGTGGAAATGGTGTTCTTATCTCTGAAGCTGCTCGTGGTGAGGGTGGACGTCTTTTTAACTCGAAGGGTGAAAGATTTATGGAGAAATATGCTCCAAATGCTATGGAACTTGCATCTCGTGATGTTGTAAGCCGTGCTATCCTTAATGAAATCCGTGAAGGTCGTGGTGTTGGCCCAAGAAAAGATGCTGTTTATATAGATGTAACACATCTAGGAAAAGATTTGATTATGGAAAGACTTCCAGAGTTACGTGATTTAGCTATCACTTTCTTAGGTCTTGATATGATTAAAGAGCCTATTCTTATCTCTGCAACTGCTCACTACTCTATGGGTGGTATTCCTGTAAATATTGCTGGTAATGTTCGTAAAAACAATGATGAATTAGTTGAAGGTTTTTATGCTGCTGGTGAGTGTTCTTGTGTATCTGTTCACGGTGCAAATCGCTTAGGTGCTAACTCTGTTCTTGAAGCACTACTTTTTGGTAGATTTGTTGGTAAAACTATGGCTAAAGAGATAGATACAATAGAACTTCGCAAAGCAACTCAAGAGGATGCAAAAACTGCTTTAGATGAGATTAATTTTATGTTAAACAATAACGGTAGTGAAACAGTTCCAGCTCTTCGTGAAGAGCTTCAACAATGTATGACTGCAAATGCAGGTGCATTTAGAACTGAAGAGACGTTAGCTATCGCTATCTCAACTATCAAAGATTTACGTAAACGTTTTGAAAATATCCGTATCAAAGATAAATCAAAAGTGTTCAATACTGAACTTCAAGAGGCTATCGAATTTGGTCATATGATAGATTATTCTGCATTTATTGTAGAGAGTGCTATCGCTAGAAAAGAGAGTCGTGGAGCGCATTATAGAGAAGATTTTGAAACTCGTAATGATGAAGATTTCTTAAAACACACTATGGCTTATATGGATAAAGATGGTGAGATTAAACTTGACTATATGGATGTTGTTCTTGGAAAACATGAACTTAAAGCTAGAACTTACTAAGGGGAACAGATGAGTACAAATAGAGTAACATCACAAAAAGTAAATTTTAAAGTATTTCGTTTTAATGCAGATGAAGATTACCTTCCATATTATGAAGATTATAATATGGAAGTTACTTCTGAAGAGGTTGTATTAGATATTTTAAATAGAATTAAATGGGAACACGATGGTAGCTTTTCATATAGAAGAAGTTGCCGTCACGGTATCTGTGGGGCATGTGCTATAAAAGTAAATGGTCGTTCAACTTTAGCTTGTAAAGAGAGTATGAACACTATGGTTGAGTTTTTTGGAACTGACCTTGTTATAGAACCATTAAGCAAAAAACGTGCTATTAAAGATATGATTATAGATAAGGGTGACTTTTGGGAGAAACACGATGCCATTCATCCATATCTAGTTTCAGATGTTGAAGAACATCCTGAACATGAGCATACGGTAACACCTGAAGAAGCTGAAGAGTTAAATGAAGCTGATTTGTGTATTCAATGTGGTGCTTGTCATTATGCTTGTCCAGTTGTAGATGTAAATGAAGATTTCTTCGGCCCAGCTGCATTTGCTAAAGCTTTCCGTTTTGAGGCTGATGTTCGTGATGATGCACATACAAAAAGACTGCTTCATCTTCATGAAGAGAAACAGGGTGTTTGGGACTGTGTAAAATGTTATGAGTGTGCAGAGGTTTGTCCTAAAGATGTAAATCCTATTGATAAAATAACTAAACTTCATCAGATGTTATTTAAAGAGGGTGTTGCAAACTCAAATGTAGCTACACGTCATGCTGTTGGTTTTAAACATTCAATAGCTAAAAATGGTGTACTGGATGAGGGTGGAATGGTTCTTTATTCTGAAGGTCCAGCTGTTGTTAAGCATATCCCATTAGCACTAAGAATGTTTGTAAAAGGTAAAATCGTTCCACCATGGGGCATCACAAAATCTAAAAATCTTGATGAGATTAAAAAACTTGTTGAATCTTCATCAACAGCAAAATTTTAGGAGTATAATTCGATGGAAAAATTAAAATATGCACTTTTTACGGGATGTACTGCTAAACAAAGTACACCTGAGCAATATATGTCTACAATGGCCGTTGCAGAAAAACTTGGAATTGAACTTGTAGAACTAACAGAAGCTTCATGTTGTGGAGCTTCTCATCTACAAGATTATGATGATTTTTTATCTTTAGTTTTAAATGCAAGAAATATAGCGTATGCTGAAAAGCATGGTCTTACAATGGTTACTATCTGTAATACTTGTCAGTTAAATACGGCTATGACTAAACACCGTTTAGATAATAATGCAGAACTAAAAGAAAAAGTAAATGTAAAACTAAGAGAGGTTGGTTTAGAGTACAAAGGTACATCTCAAATCACTCACTTTTTATATGCAATTATTGATGATATTGGTCTTGATAAGATTAAAGAGATGATAGTAACTCCTTTAAGTCAATTTAATATTGCTCCTTTTTACGGTTGTCACAATATCCGTCCATCTGAGCTTCAAAATGAAACTCATAAAACAGCAGAAAATCCTTACAACCCTCGTTCACTTGATGATTTGATTATCGCATGTGGTGGCGAGAGTGTTGAGTATGAGGAAAAATCTAAATGTTGTGGTTTTCACGTTGAACTTCAAGCACCTAAAACTTCTGCTATCTTAGCAGGAAATGTAGTAGCTGGTGCGATGGATAACAATGCAGATTGGATAGTAACGCCATGTCCTCTTTGTCATCTAAAACTAGATACACAAACAGACCACCTTTCAAAAGAGATAGGTCGAGATGTAGAACTCCCTGTTTTACATATGCAACAGATGCTAGGTTTAGCACTTGGTTGCCCTGCTGATTCTCTTGGTTTAAAACACCATGTTACTAAAGTAGATTTTATTTAGTTTCTCTCTTTTTCTAACTCCTAAATTTTTTAGGGAGTTAGAAGCTTCCAATGCTAACTTTTTTAGATAATGAATAGTTGTATCTAAGTATTTAATATTTTAAAGTTTTAAATACACCTATTTTAATTGAGATTAAATTGGTAACTTAAAAGTGGAGTTTTAAAATGTTAGATAAAATATTTAGTAGTGTAACTGATGGTTTAGATACTATAGCAAAAGATAACAATAGTGTTATTACCCCAGAATATAAACCTAAGAATGAAGATATTTCAAAAAATGATTTATTAGATAAGATTAAAAATGAAATTAATAAAATAAGAACATATACACCAAAAGTTGCGATATTTGGTAATTCAGGAGTTGGAAAATCAAGTTTATGTAATGCTTTATTTGGGCAAGATGTAGCAAAAGTTAGTGATGTAGAAGTTGGAACAACAAAAATTCAAGAGATTAAAATAAATAATCAAGATGGTGGTCTAATTTTAATAGATTTTCCTGGAATTGGTGATGGGAAAGATGATTACACTGAACTTTATAAAAATGAATTAAAAGATATAGATTTAGTAATTTGGGCCATCAAAGCAGATGATAGAAGCTACCAATTAGCAGTAAATTTTTTTAAAGAAGTATTAAAACCTAATATCGATAAATGCCCTGTTATATTTACAATAACACAAGTTGATAAAATTGAACCTATTGAAGAATGGTATGAAAATAATAAAAAAACATTAGGTGAAAATCAAAAAAATAATTTAGCTAAAAAAATCAATGATATATCTAATGTATTTGATATATCCACAAATAAGATTATAGAAGTTTCAGCAAATCATAAATATAACCTTATATCATTAGTTTCAAAAATTATAGAGGTATTACCAAATGAAAAAAAGTCATCATTTGCAAGAGAAGCAAAAGATGAAAATGTATCTCAAGAAACATATGAAAAAGCAGAAAAAGGAACTTGGGATGCAATAAAAGAAAAATTTGATGATGTATGGGATAGTGTAAAAGATTCTGTTGCTGATGTAATCATCGCTACTGCACCAAAACTTATAGAAAAAGGTTTTGAATTTATTAAGAAAAAATGGTTTTAAAGAGGTTAGGTTTAGCACTTGGTTTTTCTATTAATTCTCTTAGTTTAAAACAAAAGGGAGTTAGAGGTTTCCAAGGCTAACTTTTTCTTAAATTAAAATACTTTCTTTAATCAAAATGAAGTATATCTTTCGCTTGAATCATATCTTTATCTCCACGACCTGAGAGATTTACTATGATAAGTTTATCTTTGATATTTGGAAGTTTTTTAAGGTAAGCAACAGCATGAGAAGATTCAAATGCAGGGATAATTCCCTCTTTTTGACTTAACCATACAAAGGCATCAAGAGCTTCTTTGTCTGTTATATTGTCATAGGTTATAGATTTGTTATCATTGTGAAAAGAGTGTTCTGGGCCAATACCTGGGTAGTCTAATCCTGCACTTATAGAGTGTGCTTCTAAAACTTGTCCATCATCATCTTGAAGAAGATAGGACATCTGTCCATGTAAAACACCAGCACGACCCTTTTTCAAAGAGCAACCATGTTTATCTGTTTCTATACCTAATCCACCAGCTTCGATACCGATACACTCAACACTATCATCTTCTAAAAAGTGTTGAAACATCCCAATAGCATTAGAACCACCACCAATACAGGCGATAATATGGTCTGGAAGACGGTTCTCTTTTTCAAGTATCTGCTGACGAGTTTCCCAACCTATAATCGCTTGAAAATCTCTTACCATCATAGGGTAGGGATGAGGTCCAGCAACAGTACCGATGATATAAAATGTATCTCTAGCATTTGTAACCCAATGGCGAATAGCATCATTCATAGCATCTTTAAGAGTACGACTTCCACTTTCAACAGCATTTACTTTTGCACCAAGAAGTTTCATACGAAAGACATTTAACTCTTGACGTTCAACATCTTTAGCACCCATAAAGATTTCACACTCTAAATCAAGTAAAGCACAGATAGTAGCAGTAGCTACACCATGTTGCCCAGCACCTGTTTCAGCGATAATCTTTTTATAGCCTAAACGTTTCGCCATTAAACCTTGAGCGATAACATTGTTTACTTTATGCGCTCCTGTATGGTTTAAATCTTCACGTTTAAGATAAATCTTTGCTCCTAGCTCTTCAGAGATATTTTGAGCATAGTAAAGAGGAGAGGGACGACCAACATAATCTTTTAAGTAGTAGTGAACCTCTTTCCAAAACTCTTCATCAAATCGAATAGTTTCATACTCCTCTTTCAGTTTAAGAAGTGCTGGCATAAGTGTTTCAGGGACATAGCGTCCACCAAAGATACCGAAATGACCATTTTCGTCTGGGTCGTATTTACTTGGTTTTGGGATATACATCAATCAACTTCCACTAAAGTATACACATCAGTTTGCTCTTTCAAATTCTTAATACCATCTAAAAAGTTAAGACCGATAATAAAACAAGCTTCAACACAGTTTGCACCAGCTGATTTTAAAAGTTTTGCAGCTGCATTTGCTGTTCCACCTGTTGCTATTAAGTCATCTATAAGTAGGACACGAGCATTTTGAGTATCTCTAAACGCATCTATGTGGATTTCTATCTCATCTGTTCCATACTCTAAGGCATATTTTTCATCTATTGTTGTAGATGGAAGTTTCCCTTTTTTCCGAATAGGCACAAAACCGATATTTAACATCTGAGCTAAAGCAGCACCAAATATAAACCCTCTAGCATCAATACCTACAATATAATCTAAATTATACTCTTTATATTTTTGGTAAAGATGGTTCATCGTTACACTATATGCTTCTTTAT
>Ga0256827_10001586_pt1 | contig 14611 bp, 8 predicted proteins | sample CV84metaG_FD_185977 | JGI IMG/M metagenome (GOLD analysis project Ga0256827, IMG submission 185977) | Hydrothermal vent microbial communities from East Pacific Rise, Pacific Ocean - CV84 | ecosystem: Environmental > Aquatic > Marine > Hydrothermal vents | place: Pacific Ocean: East Pacific Rise... | reverse complement strand
CATTCTTTTTATTTGTTATCTAAAGTTTTGGCTTCTTCCCAAATTTTATTCATTTCTTCTAAGGACATATCGTGTAAGGATTTCCCTTTGCTAATAGTTTGTGTCTCAAGGTAATTAAAACGTTTTGTAAATTTCTTATTGGTGCGTTCTAAAGCTATTTCAGGATCTATTCCATAGAGTCGGGCTGCATTTATCATAGAAAATAATAAATCGCCAAATTCGGCTTCTGCTTTTTCGAAATTGTCTTTTTGGAATATTTCAGCTTTAAGTTCTTCTAGTTCTTCTTCTACTTTATCCCAAACTTGTTCTTTTTTATCCCAATCGAAACCAACACCTTTTACTTTTTCTTGGATTCGGTTAGCTTTAACCAATGCAGGTAAGGATTTTGGAACACCTTCTAAAACACGTTTATTTTTCTTTTCTTTTAATTTAAGAGCTTCCCAATTTTCAATAACCTCTTCTGCATCTACAACTTTTGTATCTCCATATATGTGCGGATGGCGATAAATTAGTTTTTCGCAAATACCATTCGCAACATCTGCAAAGTCAAAATCGTCTGTTTCTGAACCTAATTTAGAGTAAAATACAATGTGGAGAAGAATATCTCCCAGTTCTGTTTTAATTTCATCTTTGTCACCTTCGACAATTGCATCTGCTAATTCGTAGGTTTCTTCTATGGTTAATTTTCGAAGCGACTCGAAGGTTTGTTTTCTATCCCAAGGGCAGCCTTTTCGTAAATCGTCCATTATATCTAATAGACGGGACATGGCTTTTAGTTGTGCATCTTTAGAATTCATTCTTTAATAGTTAAAAGTGTAGATTTTATCCACAAGCACAACCTCCACTACTTTGTGAGGAACAGCTTCCTAGTATTTCTTTTGATTTTCTAAATTCTTTAGCTGCATCGCCTTTGGCGCAGGTAATGCCTAGTTTTTGCATATTGGGGTTATGGCCAATAGATGTATTTGGGAAACGTCCCTGTTTATTGAATAATAATTTATTGAACAAAATGCTAGTGGCCATTAAAACACCAGCTATGGCTATTAATACAATTGATATTAGTAAAACTTGCATTATTTTCTATTTTTAAACAAAGGTAAAGAAACTTATTTATTTAAAGTGATTATAAATAATAAAAGTAAGTGAATATTTTCTTTTTACTTAACGTTTATGGTGTAACAAAATACTATCTTAATCGTTCTAAGGAAACAATTACAAATAAATCGCAACAAAAATAACACATTAGATGAACAAATTAGTAATCTCGAATCTTTCGAAAACCTATGCCAATGGCGTAAAAGCACTCGATAATGTAAGTATAGAAATCGAAAATGGAATGTTTGGTCTTTTAGGACCAAATGGAGCTGGTAAATCGACTTTAATGCGGACTTTGGCAACTTTGCAGGAAGCCGATAGTGGTACAGCTATGCTTAACGATATAGATATTCTTAATCAGCCAGCTGAGTTAAGAAAAACTTTAGGCTATTTACCTCAGGAGTTTGGTGTGTATTCAAAAATTACAGCTGAGCAATTACTTAATCACTTGGCAATTTTAAAAGGTATTATTAATTCTAAAGAACGTAAAGAATTGGTGCGTTACCTATTAGATAAGGTTAATTTGTACGATAAGCGAAACAAGAGTGTAAAGGGCTTTTCTGGAGGGATGAAACAGCGAGTAGGAATTGCACAATCATTAATTGGAAATCCTAATTTAATTATTGTCGACGAACCAACAGCGGGTTTAGATCCTGGCGAAAGAAATCGTTTTTATAATTTATTGGCTGATGTAGGAAAAGAGGTTATTGTTATTTTATCGACACATATTGTTGACGATGTGCGTGAACTTTGTACCAATATGGCTGTTATGAACGAAGGACAGATTGTATACAAAGGAGCTCCACAAAATGCTATTGACAATCTCAAAGGTTTGGTCTATCAAAAAGTTGTTGCTAGAGAGGAATTGGAAGATTATGCCTCAAAATACTCTATTATTTCTAATAAAATGGTAGGAGGGCGTCCTCTTATTCATATTTTTAATGAGAGTAATCCAGGTGATGGTTTTGAGTTGGTTCAGCCGAATCTCGAAGATGTATTCTTTTCCCAAATAAATACTTCTCACACTTTGGTGTAATCCAATTATTAACTAAAAGAGATTAATATCACTTATTGATTACTTATCTCTGTTTTAGAAAAAATAACTAAGTAAGAAAATACTTACATTTAATTAAAAGTTCATTGTAACATGTTCAAAACATTCTTTTTATCAGAACTTAAATCGGCACTTAAAAGGCCGATGATTTATATATTCTTTAGCCTAATTGCATTAATGGTTTTTGGAGCAACGGTTAGCAATTCTATTCAAATAGGAGGAGCAATAGGCAATGTGTATAAAAATTCGCCTTCGGTTATAACCATGTTTAGTACCATTATGACTTTGTTTGGCTTACTCATAGCTACAGCTTTTTTCAATAATGCGGCTCTTAAAGATTATAATAGTAATTTTAATGAAATTCTCTTTTCGACACCTTTAACTAAGTTCGGCTATTTCTTTGGACGTTTTTTCGCTGCTTTAATTTTGGGGACAATTCCTCTGTTAGGAGTGTTTTTTGGTGTTGTTTTAGGGACTTGGTTAGGACCTCTTTTTGGTGTAATAGATGCTGATAGGTTTGGTCCTTTTTTTATTGAAACATTTATAAATAATTATTTATTGTTTATTCTGCCTAATGTCTTTTTTGCAGGGAGCATTGTTTATGCTATGGCAAATAAGTGGCGAAGTACGACTATTTCTTTTGTAGGAGTATTATTAATCATTGTTGCATATATTGTTGCAGGTACATTTGCGAGTGATATTGATAATGAAACTATTGCTGCTCTTACCGATTCTTTTGGTATCAGAGCATATGCTGTATACTCCAAATATTTTACGGTTTTGGAAAAAAACACCTTGAGTCCAAGCTTTTCGGGTTTGTTGCTATACAATAGAATTTTGTGGGTTTCTATTGGTTTTGTAATACTTATAGTTTCGTACTTTAAGTTTTCGTTTCAGGAAAAGAATAAGAAAATAAAGACATCGAAAGAAAGAAAGCAAAAAGAAGGCCTTTCGTTTAATCTTCCTAAATTAAATCCTGTTTTCGATAAAAAAACGGAGTGGCTACAGTTTAAAAGCTTCTTTTATACCAATTTCTTAAGCATTGTAAAAAGTGTAACTTTTAAGATTCTTTTTGTTTTTAGTTTGATACTATTAATTTCTACGCTGTATGGTGGATTCGAAGCTTTTGGATTACAATCTTACCCTCTAACTTACAAAATGTTAGATGCAATTTCTGGTAGTACATTTATTTTTGTGATTATTATTTTAGTCTTTTTTAGTGGTGAGTTAATTTGGCGAGATAGGGAGAATAAAATTAATGAGGTTATCGATTCGACAAGTTACACGTCTTTTATTTCGTTGTTTGCTAAGTTCTTTTCTTTAATTTCTGTTATCGTTATTCTGAAATTCTTTTTTATATTAATTTCTATTGTTTATCAATTGGCAAATGGCTATACTCAATTAGAGCTTCATTTATATCTATTGGATTTTATTTATCAAGATTTACCTATGCTTATGGTATGGTCAGGAATTATGATTATGATTCAGGTTCTTATTAACCAAAAGTATATTGCGTATTTTATTTCTATTCTTGTGGTTTTTGTATCAGGAATGATTTTGGGGATGCTAGATATTGAATCTAATATGCTGTTTTTTGGAGGAAAACCTTCTTTGTTATACTCAGATATGAATGTTTTTGGTCCTGGATTAAAGGGGGCTATGTGGTTTAATATTTATTGGATACTTTTTGCTTTAATAGCCTTGCAAATAGCTGCTGTATTTTGGAACAGAGGAACACAAACTTCTTTAAAGGAACGTTTTCAGTTAGCTAAAAAGCAAACACCTAAACCCTTTAAAATTATACTGATAGGGAATGTAAGTCTATGGGTTTTGGTAGCGACTTTTGTGTTTTATAATACGCAAATATTAAACACTTATAGGACTTCGGACGAGATGCTCGATTTACAAGAAAAATACGAGAGAACTTATAAAAAATATGAGCATATTAATATGCCTAAAGTTATCGATGCTAAGTATTTTATAGATATTTTTCCACACCAACGCGATGTTTATGTAAAAGTTCTTTTTACTTTGAAAAATGAAGGAAAATCTGTTATAGACTCTATCCATTATAATATTGATGATAGTTGGAAAACTGAAATTAGTATTCCAAATTCAAAATTAGTTTTAGACGATGAGGAATTATCTTACCAAATTTATCGATTAGAAAAGCCTTTAGAAATAGGAGATAGTATCAATATCGAAATAAAAACACAATATATTACCGAAGGTTTTGAAAATGGAAGAGGAAATACAAGTATTGTAGATAATGGTACTTTTCTAAATAATTTTGATGTTGTTCCTGTAATGGGTTATAATCCATCGTACGAAATACGCGATAAGCATATTCGAAAGAAAGTTGGATTACCTCAAAAAGAAAGAATGCCAAAGTTAGAACGAAATTGTACATCGAATTGTATGTCGAACTATTTAACAGACGGAAAGTCAGATTATATTAATGTAGAAACCGTTATTTCGACTGCAAGCGACCAAATAGCTGTTGCTCCAGGCTCTTTAATTAAACAATGGAAACAAGATGGACGAAATTATTACCGATACAAATTAGATCATATTTCTCAGCATTTTTTATCCTTTGTTTCTGCTAATTACGAAGTGAAAACAAGACGATGGAATGGGGTAGATATTGAAGTTTATTTTGATAAAAAACATAGTGTAAATATAGATATGATGCTTGATGCCGTTGAGCGCTCGTTAAAATATTATACCAAGAATTATGGACCATATTATCATAAACAATGTCGTGTAATCGAGTTTCCTAGATATGCTACTTTTGCACAAGCTTTTCCAGGAACTATGCCGTATTCAGAATCTTTTGGGTTTATTTATAATCTTGAAGATAAATCGGAAAACAATATTGTAGATGCTGTTATTGCACATGAAATGTCGCATCAATGGTGGGCACATCAAGTTGTAGGAGCCAATATGCAAGGCGGAACTATGTTAAGCGAAAGTTTTGCCGAGTATTCTTCGCTAATGACTATGAAAAGCATTACCGATAACCCTATGAAGATGCGTGACTTCCTAAAATACGACCACAATAGATATTTACGTGGGCGAAGTGGAGAGTTAGAAAGTGAGCAGCCTTTGTATAAGGTAGAAAATCAGATGTATATTCATTATGGAAAGGGAAGTGTTATTTTGTATGCCTTGCAGGATTATATTGGCGAAGATAAAGTTAATTTGGCATTGCATAATTTTTTAGAAGAATTTAAATATAAAAAACCTCCGTATCCGACCTCGTATGATTTTATGAAATATTTAGAGCCACAAGTTCCCGATTCGTTAAAATATTTGATAACAGACTGGTTCCAAGAAATTACCTTGTACGATAATCGCTTAAAAGAGGCTACATATAAAAAGTTGGAAGATGGTAAATATCAAGTGAATTTAGAGGTGGAGTCATTTAAAATTAAAGCTGATACTATTGGTAACGAAACACGTGTTGCTATTAACGATTGGATTGATATAGGTGTGTTCTCCGATAAAGATGAAAAGCATCTAATGTTTCAAAAACGCGTAAAATTTGATAGGGAGAATTTATCTTTTTCATTTATGTTAGATTCTTTACCCGTAAAGGCTGCTATCGATCCTAGACACATCCTTATTGATAGGATTTATAGCGATAATTTTAAAACAGTAAAAGAAGTAGACTAGCTTAATTATAGTAATTAAAAGCCCTTCAAGATTAGTTCCTAAAGGGCATTTTGTATTGAAAATAGGTGTTATCTTTTTATAAAATATTGATAAAATATTTTTTTATTAGTTTGGATTTTAAGAATGTAAATTCCATTTTCTAGATTAGAGATATCAATTTTTTCATTATGATATGTATCTTTTCTAATCTCTATTCCATTTATAGAGATTATACTATAAATGATTATTTCGGAATCTTTGTTAAGAATCTTAATATAATCAGAGCTAGGATTAGGGTAGATTTCTATAGTAGTATTTTTTTCTTGTGTTTTGATATTATCAGGTGTACTACATGTCTCAAAAGAATTTGAATTATATAGATTCTTTATAGTTTCGACACTAGTGAAGAGTTCTTCGACACTGGACCAAGCTCCATCATTTCCTCGTGCCCAAACAAGAGCTAATTCAAAATCAACAGATTCATTGGGAGCAAGTGTAAAAGGTCCAGAAATACCTAGTCCTCGTCTGTCAGAAGGTGTATTCCCTGCTGTTATTTCAGTCCAATTTCCATCGTAATCATTACTTGGAACAATCCCATCTGTACCAATGTAGTCAGGGTCACTTGTTCCAGGAAAAATATATTTTGTAGATGTACCTCCTGAAGTTGAATAAGCATTGTCTCCAAAAGTAATAGGACGGTTATCTTTCCAATATCCATCCATGTAATTATAATATTGTTGAGGAATGCTTGGATCTCCCATTGTAGAACTAGAATTTGAGAAATAATCAAATCTAGAAAGTTGGTTGTTAGTATTTGATATTTTACTATTATTAAGAAATACTATGCCTTGTGCAGGTGGGGTTCCTGAATAATTATTATCATTATCATCGGCATTATATCCATAGTATGTATCAAGTTCAACATTACAACCAACAAAATCATCTTCAGCACCTCCTATATCGAAGTCTGAAAAGAATCCTAAATAGGTGTCGGTGTATGTTGTGTCTGAACGGTTAATTATTTTGTAATTTAGGAAAATAGTATTATCTAAATTATTGGGATCTCCGTAATAACAAGAAAATCCATAAAGCATATATTGTATTTCAATACCCATAGAACGGCCGTAAGATTCTTCGTGAGTCTCATAATTATCATTCATTACACCCCAAATAGCAAAATCACCTTTAATTATTGGATAATCGCCTCCTGTTTCAGGATTATATGAACCGTTTCCGTCAAGGTCGAAATAAGGCGCTAAGTCGGAACTGTAATTGTTGTTTACATCTCCATTTCCTGGCCAATTAAGTATATTACTTGGAGTTGTGTACCCTTCTGTTCCCCAATTATTTATATGATTTACAATTTGGGTATTCCAAACCATATATAAAATATTGTAATTATCTACAGTAGTTGTGTTTGTCGTTGCTTTTTCTATACCTGTTGCTTTTAGGGGACCTGCAAAAAAATCATATTTTTCATTTGTATTGTATCGAGTAGCAGCAACATGTGTTTCTCCATTTGGATCAATTCCTGCTATCCAAAAACCTGAGGCAAAAATAGTTCCCACGTCGCTTTGTTTAGGAATATGAAAAGTGGATTGACCTACTCCATCCCAAAATAAACGGCCTTTTGTTTGAATAGAACTTCTGACATTGTTATAATCAAAATACATTACGGTACCTGCATTTTGAGCATAATAAGAATTAAAGATTCCATGAATACAAAAAATAATAAGTAATAATTTTTTCATAGCATATGTTTTTAATAGGATTTAATTTACATAAGTAGTTAGCAAATATAATGCCGTTTTGTTAAAATTTGTTAAAATATAGTTTATGAAATTTAATATCAAAACGTTAAATCTTATCGAAATAAGCTTTTAATTCTTTGTGAGGAACAGAGATACAAAGACGAGAATATTTTTTACCCAATTCTTTGTTTATTTGGGTAAAGTAATACAAACCAACACTTCCTATTTTGTGTTTTAGCAATTGGTTTTCACTGAGGTTTACAACCGTGAATATTCCAACAGGAGAGGAGCTTTCGTAAAATTCTTCAGCTAAGAAACCTCTGCTTTTAAGGTAAGAAATATTAAGTTGCATATCCTCAATGGTTTTGTTTCGGAATGCTTTAGCTGCTTTTTGACCTTCTGCTGTAGTTAGAATTTTTTCTACCAAAATTTGAGCAAAGCCATTAATTCCATTGGTTGCATAAAGAATGTTGATGTTTAATTCTTCGTTAAATTCTTGGTTAGTTGTATGTATAAAACCTAAACGTTGTCCCGATAAGCCCATCGATTTCGAAAAACTTTCTACAATAATTACATTTTCAAATTTTATTAGTTCTGCGTAAAAAGTATCATCTTCTTCGTAGAAAAGCTTACGGTAAGGGCTGTCCCATATAATTGTTGTGCCGTTTGAGTTAAGTTCCGAAACTAATTTAAGAAGCATTTGGTCGTTGTATTTATTGCCTAGAGGATTGTTAGGGTCACAGATTAATATTGTAGAATCTTTTAGTTCCGATTTCCTTTCAAGAAGTTCATCGAAGGAGGTATAGAAATTGTAATTTTGTTGATTAATTTTAAGTGTATTAACGTAAGCTCCCCAATAAAATTCAGGAAGTATAACTTCTTTGGTTTCAATAGTTTTAAATATTAAATCTAAAGCACTCATTCCACCTGCTGTTAAGTATAGATTCTTATTTTTAGCTTGGTTTTGAAAATAATATTTATTGATTGCATTTTTTAGTTTTGGCATTCCTGAATTGGGAGGATAAACTTGAATGTCGGTACTGTTAAAATCGATTAGAGGAATAATCTCAGATAAATCGATATTTGTTACGGCGGGTATTCCTCGGTTTAATCGTAAATATTTTTCGCCACTTTCTTTTTCTAATTGTACTAGTTTCTCACCAATGCCAACAATTGCAGAGTATTTAGCTCCTGAGTGTTTAGTTTTCATTCGAATGCTTTTTTTTGAAATATAAAGATAATAAAATACAATATCTTACTTACTAAAAATATTAATTATCGGAAGTTGGCATAATAAAAGTAAGTTTAATTCAAAATTAGTAATTCAAAATTCATTATTACAAATGGATTCGTTATTTTCGTAGATTGATAGAGATACAAAGTGAAGTTATTATCTTTAAAATTAAGTTAAGAATGGAAAAAACAAACGAAATAGATACTCTAAATAATTTAAGTTCAGCTTATAAACAGTTGTTTGACGAAATTAATAAGGTAATAATTGGGCAAGATGAAGTTGTAAAAGAAGTTTTAATTTCTATTTTTAGTCGTGGGCATTGTTTATTGGTAGGGGTGCCAGGATTGGCCAAAACACTTTTAGTTAGTACTATTTCTAAGGTTCTGGGTTTAGATTTTAATAGAATTCAATTTACACCCGATTTAATGCCATCGGACATTATTGGTACAGAAATTTTAGATGAGAACCGACAATTTAAATTTGTAAAAGGACCTATTTTTACCAATTTTGTATTGGCTGATGAGATTAACAGAACTCCACCTAAAACACAAGCAGCTTTACTAGAGGCTATGCAAGAGCGTTCGGTAACCACAGCAGGACAACATTTCGATTTAGCATCTCCTTTTTTTGTAATGGCAACTCAGAATCCTATAGAGCAAGAGGGAACTTATCCTTTGCCAGAGGCTCAATTGGATCGTTTTATGTTGAATGTTGTAGTTGATTATCCTAAATATGACGATGAGGTTAATATTGTAAAGAGTACTACTGCAGATCATGAGGTAAAGCTTGAAAAGATTCTTTCGGTAGATGAAATTTTGAAATTTCAAGATTTAATTTATAAAATACCTGTTAACGATAGTGTAATAAAATATGCTGTAAGTTTGGTTTCTAAAACTCGTCCAGAGGGAGAGATGGCCACCGAAATGGTTAAAAAATATATCGACTGGGGGGCTGGGCCAAGAGCATCGCAGTATTTAATTATTGGTGCTAAAACACATGCTGCACTTAATGGAAAATTTTCTCCAGATATTGAAGATGTTCAAGCTGTAGCTTATCCTATTTTACGTCACCGATTGTCAAAGAATTATAAGGCTGAGGCGGAAGGTTTAAGTGTTGAGGATATTATTAAAACATTATTATAGAATAATTTAAGTGTTGTTACCTAAACTAAAATATTTTGTATTCTTAGGGCTTGTTGCTTTTGCTTCAGTTCAGCTTTTTGCTCAGAAGGCAAGGCGAATAGAGGTGTTGAATTCGAACAGTATAGAGTTTGATGCTAAAATTGGAAAAGACGTAAAACGTTTGTTGGGCGACGTGCAATTTAAACACGGGAATGCATTAATGTATTGTGATAGTGCTTATCTTAATTCGGAGACCAATGTACTTAGGGCATTTTCAAATGTTCATATTATACAAAATGATTCTATTGATTTATATGGTGATTTTTTGAATTACGATGGTAATTCAAAAGTTGCTAAAGTTCGAAAGAATGTTCGCCTACTACATGGAAATTCTATTCTGACTACGGATTCATTAGATTATGATAGAAAAACAAATATTGCCCATTATTTTTCTTGGGGATATTTAGAAGATGGTGAAAATCATTTAGAATCCATTCAAGGTTATTACTATTCTAATTTTAAAGATTATTATGCTGTCGATAGTGTAAAACTAACTAATCCAGATTATATTATCTATTCCGATTCGCTTCGTTACAATACGGGGACAGATATTTCGTATTTTTATGGCCCTACAGAGATTATCAGTGATTCGAATTATATTTATTGTGAATATGGTTGGTACGATACCAAACAAGATTTGGCAAGAGTTAGTAAAAACTCTTTTATTCAAAATAAGGAAAAGAAATTGCTTGGAGATAGTATTTTTTACGATAAGAAGAAAAATTTTGGAGAAGCCTTTTCAAATGTTTCTATTTTAGATACATCTGCTCAGATTTTGATAACAGGAAATTATGCTAATTACTATCAATATCCTGATAGAGCTTTTGTTACAGACAGTGCATTGATGACAAAATATGGAGGAGGAGATACCTTGTTTCTTCATGCTGATACTTTAAAAATGTATACGGTTTTTGATACTATTTGGACCGAAGAAATCCTTTTTACAGATACTATTGTTGGAGATTCTCTAGAATATAGTATTCCGACAGCAGAAGATTTACAAGTTGATTCCCTTTCTCAAGATACTTTAATTACAGCTGAATTACCTAAAGATAGTATCGATTTAGAGGTCGATAGTTTGATGTATATTTTACAAGAAATGCAGAAAGACACAAGTGAGAATGATTTGGGCTTTGAGTTGGAAATAAATAAGAAGGATAGTATAGAGCCTGTAGATATTATTCGACCAGGAGCAGATATGGCACTTTCTGATCAAGTTACGGTCGATACCATAAAATCGTTTACTATAGATACTGTAAAAATTGTGACAGCTTTTTATCATGCTCAGATTTATAAGATTGACTTACAAATGCGTTGCGACTCTTTGTCGTATTCATCAAAAGATTCGGTTATTCGTATGTATAAGAGTCCAATAGTTTGGTCAGATAATCAACAAGTTACTGCCGATTATATCGAAGTTTTAACCGAGAATAATAATCCTACAGAAATGTTTCTCGAAAACAATGCTTTTATTGCCCTAAAAGATGATTCGATTCGTTTCAATCAGATTGAAGGTGTAAATATGAGAGGTTATTTTAACGATAATAGTCAGTTGTATAAATTATTTGTTACAGCATCAGCAAAGTCAATATTCTTTCCTAGAGAAGAAGCTACGGAAGAACAAAAACAAGATTCTGTTCAAGGAAATTTGGTAGGAGCAAATGTAACAGAAAGTAGTACTATGATGATATGGTTTAAAGATAATCAGCCCAATAAAATAACTATGTATTCTAATCCAAAGGGGGTTTTAAATCCTGTAGAATACAAACCAATAGAGGAATTAATGCTTGCAGGCTTTTCTTGGAAAGAGGATTTAAGACCAAAGCAATTATCCGATATATTTATTTGGAAAGAAGAAGAAATAGACCTTAAGACTTTACCCTTAGATAAAAGATAAAGCTTGAAAAAACGATTAATACATATTATCTTAATATTGCTTATTAGCCAATCTGCTTGGGCACAGTTTTACAATGGATATCAAATGAATTTCGGAAAAAACAGAGTTCAGTACGATCGTTTTGAGTGGCAATATTATAGATTCGATAAATTCGATACTTATTTTTATGTTAATGGCTCAGGTTTAGCTCAATTTACTTGTGATGTGGCCGAACGTAAAATAAAAGAATATGAACGATTTTTTGAGTTTAGATCGGAGAAGCGTTTTATTTTTCAGGTTTATAATAATCTTTCCGATTTTAGGCAAAGTAATATTGGGTATACTACTGGCAACGATGATAATAATATTGGGGGAACAACAACGATTTCTCAAAATAGAGCCTTTTTATATTTTGAAGGTGATTTCGAAAAATTTGAACAGCAAATCTCCGGAGCTATTGCAGAACTGATGATTAATGAAATGTTATTTGGGGGAAGTTTTACTGCAAAAGTGGCAAATTCAACCTTATTATCTATTCCAGAATGGTATACGAAAGGTTTAGTTAGGTATCTTTCTAAGGGGTGGGATTCCGAGATAGACGATAAAGTTAGAGATGCTGTTTTGTCGGGAAAGTTCGATAATTTTAATAGGCTAGAGGGAGAGGAAGCAATATTAGCAGGGCATTCCATTTGGAATTATATTGCAAAACGCTATGGCGAAAGCATTATTCCTAATATTATTTATTTAGCTAGAGTATCCAAGAGTGTCGATAGTGGTTTTATGTTTGTTTTAGGAACTTCGTTTAAGTTTTTAACTTACGAATGGTTAAACTATTACGATGAACAATATTATAGTAAAGACAGAAAACGAACACTTCCTAAACCCGAGAAAGAACTGTTTAAAACTAAAAAACAACGAGTCTATCAACAAATAAAGATATCTCCAGATGGTCGATATTATGCATATACTACTAACGAATTAGGTAAATATATTGTTTGGTTGTTTGATACACAAACAGGAAAAAAGAAGAGTATTATTAGAAGAGAGCATCGTCTAAAACAGATAACCGATTATTCATACCCCTTATTAGCTTGGCATCCTTCGGGTAAGAAATTGTCATTTATTACTGAAGAAAAAGGAGGCGTTTGGTTTACTTTTTACGATATAGAAAGCAAAGAATTCGATAAGCGACAGATTTTTAAATTTTCGAAGATTCTAGATTACGAATTCTCCTTAGATGGGAAAAAGTTTGTATTTACAGCTATTCAAGATGGGCAGTGCGATATTTTTACTTTTAATATTTTATCTAATACCTTTAAAGCTGTTACTAACGATCGACCTGATGAAAAAGATGCTCGTTTTTTAAACGACAATTATTCTATTGTTTTTGCATCGAATAGAGTATCAGACTCTTTAAATGCTGTAAATATGCAGGCTAATTACGATTTGTTTGTGTACGAAAAAGATAAGGAAACATTAAAACGTATTACGAATACACCTTTGGTAGACGAAAAACAGCCTATTAACTTGGACGATATGAAGTTTTTGTATCTGAGCGATAAAAATGGAATTTATAATGTGGCTTTGGCTGAATATGATAGTTCTATAGCGTACATCGATACGAGTATTCATTACAATTATTTTGCAAAAGACTATATAATGTCTGATTATAAGCGAAACGTAAGTGAATATTGGTACAATACACCTCAGGAAAAACTTTCGGGAATTATTCATTACAACAAAAAAGACAGAATTTATTCGACAGATTTTTCTACTAATAGCAAGGCTCAAATCTACAGTCAGTTAAATTCGAAATGGAGAGAGAAAGAGATTCAGAAGAAAGCAGTAAATGAGGCTTTAGCATTGCAAAAAGATACAATTGTACTTGAACCTATAATTTCCGAAGAATTATCTGATACCAATTTTATCGATTATAATCATTATCAATTCGATGTTTATAGTCTCTCTGAAGAAGAATTAAAAAATGATACTTCTGTAGAAAAAAATCATCAGCAAAAACGACGTTTTAAACCGTTCTATTACTTTACTTCGTTTTACAATGATAAAATGGTTACTCAAATCGATTTTGGTTTTCTAAATCAATCGTATCAAGCTTATACAGGTTCTGCGGTATATTATAATCCTGGCTTTAATATTTTTATGAAATTAGGTGTTGCCGATTTGTTCGAAGATTATCGCTTTACGGCAGGTGTGAAATTAAGTGCAAATTTTAATAGTGCAGAATATTTATTTAGTCTAGAAAATTTAAAAAAGCGTTTAGACAAGCAATATATTTTTCATAGGCAAACTTTAGAGGAATTTGATGGCTTATATACTATTAAGAAAACTTATTCGCATCAGTTAATGTATATTTTAAGATGGCCTTTCAATCAAGTAGCTTCGGTTAGAGGAACTTTAAAATATAGAAACGACAATGGAGTGTATAAATCGACCACACAAGCTGCTTTAGAAGAACCTAATGATGTAAAAAACTGGGCAGGATTAAAGCTGGAATATGTGTTCGATAATTCTATGTCTTTGGGAGTGAATTTATATCAAGGTTGGAAAACAAAAGTTTTTGCAGAAGCCTATAAACAAATAGACGGTGAGCATCCCGATTTATACGTTTTTGGTTTAGATTTCAGGCATTATCAGAAAATTCATCGTTCTATGATTTGGGCGTGGCGATTTGCAGGAAGTAGTTCGTATGGACAGAATAGATTGATGTATTATTTGGGTAGTACAGATAATTGGATGAAATTTTCA
>Ga0256827_10001585_pt1 | contig 14614 bp, 12 predicted proteins | sample CV84metaG_FD_185977 | JGI IMG/M metagenome (GOLD analysis project Ga0256827, IMG submission 185977) | Hydrothermal vent microbial communities from East Pacific Rise, Pacific Ocean - CV84 | ecosystem: Environmental > Aquatic > Marine > Hydrothermal vents | place: Pacific Ocean: East Pacific Rise... | reverse complement strand
GTGTTGGTATAACTCCTAGTGGAAAAACAGGAGTCTACTCAAGAGGCGAAGAGGCAGACCTACAGCTCTTTAACACCAAAACAAAAGAGCAAACAGACAGACTAGTAGGCCATAACGGACTCGTAGGCCAAATAAAATTCATCAACGAAAAAGAGCTTTTTAGTAGTGAACGTAGTGAGTATGTTTACTACTGGCAATTAGATTAAAGTAATTATAGTACGTCATTCTGAACTCGATTCAGAATCTAGTTTATAAAAGGAAAGAAGTGACAATAGAAGATATCCAAACACATATACAGAAGAACTCTAACGACCTAAGCCAAGAGTTTAAACGACTTTTTCATGGTCGTGGTGGACTTTACGAGGAGTATAAAAACTTAACCATCGACTCCATAGACACTATTTTAAGTGTGGCTCTTTACTCCCAAGAGGCACAAGAAAAAGAGATTTTAGAGATGCTCCAAGAGTTCATAAAAACTTCTAGACACACAAGCATAGTGCTCCAGCGAAGATACCTCAAAGGGCACCCTAGCGAAGTGATAGTTGGCGAGTTAGCAGAGGATTTGTATGTAGTTGAAAATGGTATGAAAATAAAACTCAACCTTCTCTCAAACCGTAACAGCGGTTACTTTCCTGACATGAAAATAGGTCGTGAGTTTGTAAGAGAAAATGCCAAAGACAAAAAAGTTCTGAACCTTTTCTCGTACACTTGTGCTTTCTCACTAGCTGCAAAATTTGGCGGAGCTTATCAGGTTATAAATGTAGATATGAGCAAGGGAGCTTTAAAAACTGGTATGCAAAACCATGCCCTAAACAACCTAGACCCAAGTGGAGTCAGTTTTCTCTCTTACAACATCCTAAAATCTTTTTCAAGCCTCAAAAGAAAAGGGCCTTACGACCTCATAATCATCGACCCACCTACCTTTCAACGTGGTAGCTTCGAGGCGACAAAAGATTATGAGAAAATCATTAAAAAACTTCCTCAAATAGCTGCAGATGAGTGTACCCTGCTCTCATGTTTAAACTCTCCCGACTTAGAGAGTGACTTCATCATCGACATGATGAAAGAGTGGGCACCTAGTTTCACATTTTCCCATCGTCTTGAAAATGTAGCAGAATTTGCAAGTGCTAATGAAGATAGAAGTCTTAAAAACCTAGTATTTATAAGAGATAAAGACTACAATGGACTTTCAAGTTAATCTTAGAAACTAGATTCCGTGTCAAGCATGGAATGACGGCATAACTTAACTTTCGTCATTCTGAACTTGATTCAGAATCTAACTTATATAAAAGATTAAAACTAAGGATTTTTATGTTTAAAACAGTACTACTTTTTCTACTCCTACAGAGTTTAGGTTTTGCAATGCAGATAAAAGACGACCCTGCATTTCAAAAACTCTACAGCAAAAAAGCAGATAGCCAAAAAATCACTCTTATGATTTATACAGCAACTGTCTGCCCACAGTGTGCTTACATGAAAGAGCGAGTTTTTACAGAGCCAAAAGTCGCAGCATTTCTAAAAAAGCATTTCCTGATTTTAAAAAAAGATATTCAAAAAGATGAACTTCCCGATGGTTTTGAGTACTTTGGAGTCCCTACTATCTTTTTTGTTGATAAAAATGGTTCACAGCATAGTCGATTTGTTGGCTCTGCAAGAGCTAAACCTTTCTTAGAAGAGCTTCAAAAAGTCTACACTCAAAGGGTGCAAAAATGAGAACAATTTTCTATGTTTTCCTACTCTCCACCCTCCTTTTAGGCTACGAGCCAAAAGATATAGAACGGCTTTTAGACGATGATGTCTGTAATAACTGTGACTTTAGCGATGCTAATCTGAGTGGACTTGACCTCAGTGTTTGTGAGATGCAAAACTCAAACTTTAGGGGTGCTAACCTCTCTCATACTAACCTTTTCATGTCCGACCTCAAAGGCTCAGACTTCACAGGAGCCTCCCTAGAAAAAGCGATGCTCCACAAAGCAAACCTCTCTTTAACCACATTAGAGAGTGTCAAAGCCTCAGGCATTAACCTTAAGGGGACAAGACTCAAAAACACAAGCATCAAAAACAGCGACTTCTCTTATGCCATCGCATGGAAAGCCAACTTTAGCGATGCTCTCATACAAAACACAGACTTTAGCAACAGCGAACTAGGCGATGCAAAGTTTAATAACAATGACATAAGAGATAGTAACCTAAGCGGTGCCATACTATGGAAAACCCACTTTAAAAAAACAAAACTCACACAAGAGCAGTGCCAAGAGGCAAAAAAAGAGGAAGCGGTTTTAGCTGCTGATGTTGTCTGTTATAAGAAAAAAGTAAAGGAGTGAAAATGCCCTACAAAATCCTAAACACCAAAAACATAGAGGAGTATCTCTTCTCTCTGAGTGCTATTAGAGAGTTTTTTAACTCACAGAGCTTAGAGGTTAAAGAGATTGGCGATGGTAACTTGAACTTTGTTTTTCTTGCTAGCTCTAAAGCGGACAGCACAAAGTCTCTCATAGTCAAGCAGGCTGTACCCTACTTGCGTTGTGTTGGGGAGGAGTATCCACTCTCTCGTGAGCGAATGACTTACGAGATTCGCTCTTTAGAGACCTTTGCCACGTTGAGTGAGCATATACCGACTATTTACCACAGTGACGAGGCTATGAGTGTGATTGTTATGGAGTATTTAGGGGAACATATTATTATGAGAAAGGGGATGATAGAGTCTACTCGCTACCCTCTTTTCGCCTCACATATTAGCACTTACCTTGCAAACACTCTCTTTAAAACCTCCTCACTCTACCTCTCTAACGTGGATAAAGCGGCCTTAGTCTCTGCATTTGTAGACAACTCTGAACTCTGCAAACTGACACAAGACTTTGTTTTTTCAGCCCCTTTTATGACACATGAGACCAATGCAGAGCTTCCAGAACTGCAAGATGTGGCGGACAAAATTGCAAACGACACAGAATTAAAAGTAAAAATTTTAGAACTCAAATACAAGTTTATGAACCAGAGTGAAGCCCTACTCCATGGAGATTTACATACGGGTTCGATTATGGTAAACCAGAGTGACACCTATGTATTTGACTCTGAGTTTGCTTTTGTTGGGCCGATGGGTTTTGACACGGGAGCACTTATTGCAAACCTTGTTATGTCTTGGGTTTCGCACCACGTGCAGGACTCTAACGTGGAGTATCTAATGTGGATAGAGGAGACGATTGTCTCTGTTTGGCAACTTTTTACTGAGAAGTTTATAACACTTTGGAATGAGACTCCTCAGAGTGCTTTAATACTGAAAGGGTATGCCTCAGCCGAAGTTTTACAAGCCTACCAAAAAGAGTTTATGCACAACCTACTCCAAGAGAGTATCGGTTTTGCAGGGTGTAAAATTATGCGTCGTCAACTCGGTATTGCAGGGGTTGAAGATATACGGGGTATCTCTAACGTGGTTACAAGAGAAAAAGCCAATAGACTCGCTCTAAATATTGGAGAGCAGTTTATAAAAGAGTACAAAAACATAGAAAAAATAGAAGATATTATAAAAATAATGAAGGTTTAAAAATGAACGGAATTTACAGACCACTCTGGCTCAAAGACAACGGCGACTTAGAAGTCCTAGACCAACGCTACCTCCCACACCAAGAACTTACACGAGTTTTAAAAACTGCCGCAGATGCTACAGAGGCTATCTCAGATATGACAGTTCGCGGGGCTGGAGTTATCGGTAACATGGCTGCATTTGGTGTCTACTTAGCTGTTCGTGAATCTCCTAACGACATGGAGAAAATCTTAGAAGAGTCTGCTAAGTTAAGAGCTTCTCGTCCAACAGCCGTAAACCTTATGTGGGCAGTTGACAGAATGCTCAACGTGGTTCAGAGTAGTAGTAACATTTTAGCCGATGCAAAAGCTGAAGCGATTAAAATATGCAATGAAGATGTAAAACGGAGTCAAAAAATCGGCGAGATTGGCTGTGACATTATCGAGGAAATCATGCTCCAACGTGGATTAGAGAGTTTTGACATACTCACTCACTGTAATGCAGGCTGGTTAGCGATTATTGACAGCGGTACTGCGTTAGCACCTATCTATGAAGCTCAAAAACGTGGCATAAACATCCATGTTTGGGTAGATGAAACACGTCCACGAAACCAAGGGGCTAACCTTACCTCTTGGGAACTCCTCAAAGCTGGCATAGAACACACCATCATAGCCGACAACACAGGCGGACATCTTATGCAGCACTCAGAGGTTGACATGGTTATAACGGGAGCTGACAGAGTGACTCGCTGTGGGGATGCGGCAAATAAAATAGGCACCTACTTAAAAGCCCTCGCAGCATATGACAACAACATCCCATTTTACATAGCCCTCCCCTTAAGTACCTTCGATTTTGAGTCGTGTGATGGTGTTAAAGAGATAGAGATAGAGATGCGAAGTGAAGATGAAGTCCACGTTATGCGAGGAGTAGATATGAATGGCGCAGCTCAAGAGATTCGCATAACTCCAAAAGATGCCAAGGCGATAAACTACGGTTTTGATGTGACTCCTGCTCGTCTCATTACTGGTCTTATAACTGAAGCTGGACTCATAGAGGCAGATGAGCAAGCCATAAGTAGACTTGCATGATTGATGGAGTTATAAAGTACGGAGTTACACACATAAGTGATGAAGCCCCTGAGTTTAAAGAGTATGCAGAGCTAGAAGCACTACGTTTGAGACTCTTTAGACTTGGTCTCATTGGAGTTCAAGATGGCATAGGGTACGGAAACATCTCTCTGCGAGAGAATGCTAGTTCTTTTTTTATCACTGCCACACAGACAGGAGAGTTAGAGCATCTCGATAGAGAGTTTTACACCTTCATAGACTCTTATGATTTTAAAAACTTCTCAGTCACCTCTATGGGAAAACACAAACCAAGCAGTGAAGCACTCTCTCATGCGATGATATATAAGATTAGCCCTAAAATAGATGCCGTCATACACATACACTCTAAGGCTCTTTGGGAGTTTATGAAAGAGCAGAACTCTCTTTTTACAGAGGCTGAGTATGGCACTATAAAAATGGTTGAGGAGATAGCCTCTCTCTATGAGGGTAAAGACCCTTTTGCTGAGAGTGCCTTTGTAATGAGAGGGCATGAAGATGGGGTTATGGTATTTGGAAAAAGTTTAGAAGAGGCAGAACTCATATTGTTTGATATAATGCGGAAATATTTAACTAGGAAAATTTAGATGATTATTTACATACACGGTTTTGGTAGTAGTGGCGAAGGCTCAAAAGCAAAAATACTGAGAGAACTTCTTGAAGATGAGGGCTTTATTGCTCCTTCTTTGTCCTATGTTCCAGAGTTAGCCATAAACACACTCAAAGAGCTCATCGAGTCCTACTCTAAGTTTGAAAAAGTCTACCTTATGGGCTCCTCCCTTGGTGGTTACTATGCCATATACTTAGCTGATCTGTATAACATTAAAGCAGTTCTCATTAACCCCTCTGTGAGCCCGACAAGAACACTCGAAAAAGTACTTGGCGAACAAGAGAACTACTATGACTCAAGTAAGTTTGAGTGGAACAAGGCTCATCTACGCTCACTAGAGCAGTTTGAGGTTAACAACCCACAAGTTGAGCGATACTTACTACTCTCTCAAAAAGGGGATGAGACTCTCAACTATGTAGATGCACTCCAAAAACTCTACGGCTGCAAAAAATGCATTGAAGAGGGTGGTAGTCATAGTTTTGATGGTATTGGTAGATATATTGCAGATATTGAAGATTTTTTTGAGGAGTAAGAGTTTGAGAGTAGATTCCGTGTCAAGCACGGAATGACAGTCTATCATTCTGAACTCAATTCAGAATCTAACTTATACTTAGTAATTTCGTATCATCTGCTCTATCATCGGAGCTGCATAAGCATTTTTAAAAGCAGTTCTTTGCTCTTTTGTGAGTACTGAAAAAGTATACTTAAAGAGTGTAGCTCTTGCAGCCACTGCGGCAATATACTTCTCACTCATTTCTCCAATAAACTTCTTTTCATTAAAATTATCATCTATAAATGAATCCACAGGAAAAATTCTCATCTGGGCTATTTTAGCTGTCTCTTTTTCATAAGCTTTAATCCCACTAGCTATCTTTTTCGTCTGTGCGGCACTGAGTCCTACTTTACTTACAGCCTTTATTAGCTTGTCTGTTGTGGAAAGTTCCGCAGAGATTGCAGAACAAGCTTTAAAACCGTGTCCACCAACACCACAAGCTATAAGATTTGTTCCCACTAGAACTGAAGTCACCACAGCACTTAGCAATATTTTTTTTAGCATAACTATACCTCCAAAGTATCTATTACTCCAAATCTATCATAATAAAATATTATAATTACTTTAAATAGTAAAATAATAAATTATTATAATTATCTGTATCACTTCTACACATTTTCAGTTCTGCTATAATATTCTCTTTATATTTGTTGATGTATCATTAAGTATGTTTAACTTTAAAAAGCTATCTCTAATTTTCATGAGCATTCTCCTCTTTTCTTCTTTTATCTTCGCGGATACTATAGATGTAATTCATATTCATAAAGAGACTACAACACTCACCCTTTTTAAACATATTAAAGTCCTCGAAGACAAAGAGAACAACCTCACAATAGAAGCTATAACAACCGATAAATATAAAAACTCATTTGTTCCACTCACAACAACTGGTAATACCTTTGGATACACAAAATCAGCATTTTGGGTTAAGTTTTCCATTGAAATGGATGAAAATGTAAAAGAGGGGCTTTACTTAGAGCTCGAGTATCCTCTTATGGATTATATAACTCTTTACTCACCAACTATTGATGGAAACTTTACAGAGAGTCACTCTGGAGAGTTTAGATATAGTTTTGAAAAAGAGGTAAACTATCGTAATCATCTCTTTTTGCTCCCAAAAAGTACAGAGGTAAAAACCTATTATATGTACCTAAAAAGTGGAACATCCACTCAAATTCCACTTAAACTCTTTAAAACAAGTAAATTAATTGAACATATTGATAAAACAAACTTTATGCTTGGTCTCTACTATGGAAATATGACTCTACTTATGCTTATCGCTTTTATAGCATTTTTAAAAATAAGAGATTATGTTTTTCTGAGCTACTCTTTTTATCTTTTCAGTTACATGTACTTTCAACTCTCTATCAATGGCTTTTTTACTCTGTACTTTCTGCCCCTACCTCTTGCATACTCAAATGTCTCAACAGCATTAAGCTTGGGGGTTGTTATTTTTGCTGGTGCACTTTTTAGTGGTACCTACTTAAAAATATGGGATCAAAAAAACAGAGCTTCAAAGTATATGTTCTACTTTATTATGATCTCTTCTCTTGTTACCACTTTTATTGCCTTATTTATAGATGTAGCCCTTGGTATTCAAATTTTAGATGTCTTAGTACTCCTTCTTGTTCCTACTATTTTATACCAAGCAATTCGCTCTTTTTATAGGGGTTATAAACCAGCAAAATATTTTCTATTTGCATGGAGTTTTTTTCTCATTGGAACATTTACAACAGTACTTCTTTTTCTTGGTTTAGTTCCTCACAACTTATTTACAGCCTTTTCCATGCAAATTGGTTCTACTCTTGAGTTACTACTCCTAAGTTTTGCACTTATCAATAGAATTGACTTACTCTTTGAAGAAAAAACAAAAGCAACTCAAAAAGCAACAGAGTATTTAAACCAAATTAACGAAGGTTTAGAGTCTTTAGTTAAAGAGAGAACACAAGAGCTTGAAGAGAAAAACGAGCTTCTGTTAAACCTTGCCATTAGAGATAGTATGACAGGTATGCTCAACCACAATGCTTCCATAGAAAAACTAAATTCTATGAAACTTACTGCACTACGTTATGGGCATGATTTGGCTGTAATTATGTTAGATATAGACCTATTTAAAGCTATAAATGACAAGTATGGACATCCAGCTGGAGACAAGGTAATCATCCAAATAGCCAATGTTATCAACAAAAATATTCGTCAGTCTGATATTGCTGGTAGGTATGGTGGTGAAGAGTTTATAGTTATTTTACACAATACTAATGCCCAAGAAGCTTTAGATTTAGCTGAACGTATAAGGCTAGAAATAGCATCTCTAAAAATCTCTGAAATAGCCAACCAACCTATAACAGTCAGTTTAGGTGTCAGTAGTTTTGAGCACTTAACACCAAATACTGATCTCATTAAACGAGCAGATATTGCTCTATATAATGCGAAAGAGTCTGGAAGAAACAGAGTAGTAGAATTTACTAATTAGTCTGTTAGTGTTTTATCGATATAATTCATAAATTTTTACTAAAAGCGAAACTCAAAAATATGATAAATTATGAAGCGATAAAACCTTTACTTTTTAAACTCCAACCCGAAACAGCTCACCACGTTGCAGAGACTGTTTTAAGACTTCCTAACATCTGTGAAGCTCCCTTTAACTTTTTTAAAAAATCTCACTTTATTACTGATGATGTTTTAAAACAAGAACTTTTTGGTCGTGAGTTTTTAAACCCAGTTGGTCTAGGTGCAGGTTTTGACAAAAATGCCACTATGATACGCGGTATGGAGATTCTAGGCTTTGGTTATACCGAGATTGGGACTGTTACTCCTGTTCCTCAAGCTGGAAATCCAAAACCTAGAATGTTTCGCCATATAGAAGAAGAGAGCATTCAAAATGCGATGGGCTTTAACAATGAAGGTGCTGCCAACGTGGTTGCAAGACTTAAAGAAAGATTTCCTTACACTACACCAATTGGTGTGAATATTGGGAAAAATAAAGTTACTTCTGAAGACAAAGCCATCGATGACTACACTTACCTTATCAGACAGTTTGATGGTCTTGGTGATTACTTTGTCATAAACATCTCTTCGCCAAACACTCCCGGTCTTCGTGACTTGCAAAACGAAGAGTTTATCAGCAATCTTTTTAAAGAGGCAAAAGCACTTACAAAAATGCCGATTTTACTTAAAATTGCACCAGACATGACACCTGAAGATGCCATTGCACTCACAACTATGGCTGTTGCATGTGGGGCAGATGGAATCATCGCAACAAACACAACCATAGACTACTCACTTGTGAAAAAGCCTAAAGATATAGGTGGACTCAGCGGTGCCGTTTTAAAAGAGAAAAGCTTTTTACTCTTTGAAGCAATCGCAAAAGAGCTTTACGGAAAAACTATTCTCATTTCGGTTGGTGGTATTGACTCAGCAGAGGAGGCATACCGACGCATTAAAGCGGGTGCTTCTTTAGTTCAGATTTTAAGTGGTCTTATTTTTCATGGTCCCGATATGATTATGAATATTAACAAAAAGCTCATAGAGCTCATAAAAGCAGATGGCTACTCAAATATAACTGAAGCCATCGGCGCAGATAGAAAATAGTTATGAAAATCTTATCTACAATACTTCTAAGTTCAGCTTTGCTACTTGGTTCAACAAACTTTATAGACTATAAAAAAGTGACACAAAAACAGACTAAAACTCAAGGGAGTACAATACAAACTATGTCCTCATCATTACCAAAATACGAAACAAAAACATTAAAAAATGGGCTTCAAATTGTGGTTATTCCACTTCATAACTCTACCAACGTGGTCTCAACTGACATATTCTACAAGGTAGGAAGTAGAAACGAGATTATGGGAAAAACTGGTATCGCTCACATGCTTGAGCATATGAACTTCAAGTCAACTAAAAACCTTGATGCTGGAGAATTTGATAAGGTGGTTAAAAGCATCGGTGGGGTGAACAATGCTTCGACAAGTTTTGACTACACACACTACTACATCAAATCAAGCACAGACAACCTTGGTAAATCGATAGAGCTTTATGCAGAACTGATGCAAAATCTTAACCTCAAAGACAAAGAGTTTCAACCTGAACGTGATGTAGTCGCTGAAGAGAGACGCTGGAGAACAGAGAACTCACCTATGGGTTACCTCTACTTTGAGATATTTAACAACTCTTATGTTTACCACCCTTACCACTGGACACCTATTGGCTTTATGAATGACATTCAAACGTGGTCTATAGATGACATACGAGATTTTCACAAAACTTACTACCAACCCTCAAATGCCATCTTAATAGTAACGGGTGATGTAGATCCAAAAGAGGTCTTTAAAAAGGCAAAAAAAGAGTTTAAAAGCATTAAAAACCTTGCTAAAATTCCTGAGTTTAAATTTGTAGAGCCTGAGCAAAATGGTGCAAGAAGAGTAATGGTTAACAAAGATAGTGAAGTAGAGATGCTCGCTATTACCTTCCACATTCCAGACTACTTAAACAAAGACCAAGTGACACTAAGTGTAATTTCTGAGATTTTATACTCAGGAAAAAGCTCAAGACTCTATAAAGAGTTAGTAGAGAAAAAACGTCTTGTAAACTCCATCTATGCTTACAATATGGAAAATATTGACCCAGGTCTTTTCATATTTCTAGCGACTTGTAACCCTGGTGTAGATGCAACAGATGTTGAAAAAGAGCTTCTTGAACAGATAGAGCTTATGAAAACAACCGAAGTTACTCAAGCAGAACTAGACAAAGTAAAAATCAACACAAAAGCGGACTTTATCTACTCTTTAGAGAGCTCTACCTCTGTTGCTAACCTCTTTGGTAGTTATCTTGTTCGTGGTGACATAACACCACTTATGACATATGAAGATGATGTAAAAAAAGTAACTGCAGAGAAAATTCAAAAAGCTGCGAAAAAGTACTTTAACTTTGACAAATCAACGACTCTTATTTTAAAAAAAGGTAAATAACCCTTTCAGTTATATTACAATTTTGTAACATAATTGAGAAATAATATTATTTCTATCACAATTCTATCACATTTTCCGTACTTTCATGTTAGTATAAAAAAATATTATACTAACTGGAGTTTTTCGTTTGATAAAATACCTTCTTATTTTTACCTTTATCGCAACAACTCTCTTTTCAAAACAAGAGAGTTGTTACTCTCTACAGATACAAAGATTCTCTAAATCTCACAGTTTTGACTTTAAAGCTCAGGAGTATCCTAAAAGTTGTGCTTACTTCTCTTTTAAATACTCCAAGGCGATTCGATGTGGCTGTTACAAAAGTAAATCTGTTGCAAAACAAGAGTTTAAAGAGCTTATGCAGCAATATCCAAAATCTTTTATTACCTCAACATATAAGTACAGATTTGATGCTCTACAAAAAGAGAAAAAAATACTTAAAAAAGTGAAGATAAAAGATATAGCTCCAGTTACTCTACTCCCTACTATTAAAACTCCAAAGATTACAAAACTAAAAGAGAAAACTCTTATACCTGTTATTGTTCAAGAACCCACAGAGAGTAGTTTTTTAGATGATATAACTCTCCAAGGGCATGTAGACCTCACAGCACAACACTACTCACTTCGTCCAGAAGGTAAGCACCCTCTCAATGTCACAGCAGAAGCTGTACTCGAAATAGGCTACGAAAAAGATGCATTAAAAATACAGAGTAAACTCAAAGCACAGTTAGATTATTATGACTTACAATCCAAAATAGACCATACTAATAGAACATACCTCCGTTTTGATGAGCTCTATGGCACTTACGACTTTGAAGACGACCAGATTATGATAGGTAAAAACATCCGTTTTTGGGGAGCTTTAGAAGTTCGTAACATTACCAACTCTTTTAATAGTGATGAACTTAGAGATGACCCTTTTGAGAGTGACAAACTCGGTTCATGGAATGCTACATATACACACTACACAGAGAGTGGCGAATTTTCCGCTATTGTAAAGTTTTATGAGCAATCAAGGGCTATGTCTGCTTTTCCTTATGTTTACTACTACTTTCCACAAAACATACCCATCATGCCTAATGTGGAGTTACCTCTAATATACAATGACTCCCTCAACACTGAAAAATCGGAGTTTAGACCATCTGTTTACCTCAAGTACTCAGGCTCAACAGATAGTGATTACCCTCTTGATTATGCAATAGTATTTGAAAATGGTTACGACTCACAACGTTACTACACTACAAATATGGCCGCTGATTCTAAAAGTATGCAGACCAATGAAAATGCCTACCTAGTCAACAAAATCTCTACCTTCAATACACTTGTAGTTGGCTCCACACTTGTAAAACTTGAAGCTCTCTATACAGATGTTATTAGTGATGCAGAGATTTCAGACTATATGCACATAGGTTTTGGAGTAGAACACACTCTCAACCAATTTTATGGCGATGCAAGCTTAGGACTTATCGCAGAGTACTACTACTACCATACTTTTGATAGCTCTAAACGTGGTGATTTAGAACTCTTTGAGCTTTTTCAAAACGACCTCTTTTTAGGGCTAAGATACAGTTTCAACCAAGAGAACGATGCAAGCATAATTGGTGGTACAATCTTAGATACCGAGTATAACGAGCAGGTCTACTATGTCAAGTATGAGACACGTATAGCTGACATCTTTAAACTTAACCTTGATTACAGGTTTATAGAGCCATCTACTAGCTATAAAACTGCATTTTACCTCATGGGAAGACATGAGAGAATCAGCCTTAAAATTGGCTACTACTTCTAAAATAGGCAAAAAATGAAAAAATTCGTAAACTTTATTATAAATTTCCGTTGGTATATTGTTATACTCATTCCTCTTATAACCATCGCTCTAGGTTACCAACTCAAAAATGCAAAGTTTGATGGCTCCTACCGTATTTGGTTTGGTGAGGATTCTCAAACACTCCAGCAGTATGATACTTTTAGAGATACCTTTGGAAATGATGATTCCATTATTATAGTTTTTCGCGATGAAAATGGGGTAATGAACAAAAAAGCTCTTGGTGTTATAGAGAGACTCACTAACAACCTTTGGGAGACCGAGTTTATAGCTAGAGCGGACTCACTCACAAACTATCAGTATGTTCATGCTGACACACAAGACCCAGATGAAATTCTTATTGAAAACTTCATAGAGGAGTATGATACCCTCTCAGATGAAGAGCTCAAAGAGAAGATGCAAATTGCCCTGAGTGAAGATGCACTTGTAAACAGAATTATCAGCGAAGATGGTAAAACAACTATGATTGTTGGACGACTCACACCAAAGGCTGGTAGTACTTTTGGAGCTTCTAGAACTATTATGAAGTATGTTAACAGCTATATTCAAAGAGAGGAGAAAAACACAGGTTATAAGTTTTACTTAGCAGGTGGCCCAGTCGTCAACATGACCTTTAGCACACTGGCAAAGTACGATGTAACCACGTTTACACCCCTTGTAATTCTCATAGCCATGGCTCTTTTATGGTTAGTGTTTCGTCGTGCCTCGGGTATGATTCTAACCATACTTGTTGTCATTTTTACCTTTGTTATAGTCCTCGCTATTCAGACACTCCTTGGCTACAAACTCAACAACTTTACCGCCAATATGCCTGTTTTTATTATTGCCATTGGTATTGCCGATGCTATGCACATCTACTGGATATATCTCGTAGGTCGTAGAAGTGGGCTCAATAACCACGATGGGATTCACTACACACTAGAGAAAAACTTTTTACCTATCTTTTTAACTTCCATAACTACTGCTGTAGGTTTCGCTTCTCTTGGCATATCCGAAATTGTCCCCATCAAAACATTAGGGATTGCCACAGCCAACGCCGCACTCTTAGCCTTTGTACTCACTGTACTTTTTGTGCCAGCTGCACTCGCCATTATTAACCCAAAAATAAAAGACAAGGAACTCACAAAAGAGAGCCAAAAATCCAACTCTTTTGCCAAAAAGTATGCCGCTTTTATTATACGAAACGATATAAAAATTCTACTCGCTTGTAGTGTCATTTTTGCGGCTATTGGTCTGGGTCTATCGCAGCTTAAAGTTGACTCCAATGCAGTACGATACTTTCGAGAGGATGTTCCTTTTCGCCAGACGGTTAAGGTTATACAAGAGAATCTTACTGGCCCTATGACTTATGAGATTATAGTTGATTCTAATGAGGCTGATGGTATTAAAGAGCCTCAGTTTATGCGAACCATAGAGAAGTTTGAAAAAGCCTTAAAAGAGCAATATTCCGATGCAAGGCATACTGGTTCACTCGTGGATGTAGTCAAAAAATTCAATGAAGTTATCAATGGACAAAAGAGTATTCCCGATGATAAGAACCTCATAGCACAGTATCTCCTCCTCTACTCTCTTTCACTCCCTCAAGGTATGGAGATAAATGACAAAATGGATGTGGATGAACGTTTTTTACGTCTAAGTGCCTCTATGAATGTGGTTGACACCTCACAAGACTTAGAGATGATAGAGTGGATTGAAGAGTGGTGGAAAAAGAGTCCATACAAGGCTCAAGTAAACGGTCAAACAGTGATGTTTGCACATATGCAGTATGATGTAACCGACACTCTCATAAACTCCATTGTCTTAGCCATTGGTGCTGTTTCACTTTTGATGCTTTTTATCTTTAAAAGTATTAAGATGATACCTCTTTTTATTATTCCCAACGTGGTTCCCATTGTTTTAGTTGTTGGGACTATGGGATGGCTAGGAATAACCATAGATTTGGGTGTTGCCATCTCTGGGGCCATAGTTATGGGTATAGCCATAGATGACACCATTCACTTTTTAGTCAAATACAAAGAGGCAAGAAAACTTGGACT
>Ga0256827_10001584_pt1 | contig 14616 bp, 11 predicted proteins | sample CV84metaG_FD_185977 | JGI IMG/M metagenome (GOLD analysis project Ga0256827, IMG submission 185977) | Hydrothermal vent microbial communities from East Pacific Rise, Pacific Ocean - CV84 | ecosystem: Environmental > Aquatic > Marine > Hydrothermal vents | place: Pacific Ocean: East Pacific Rise... | reverse complement strand
CCGATTTATTTCGGGGGCTTGCCGTCAATGTCATTAAGTTAAGGATATTGTCGTCATTGTGAACGAGGAACGAGTTCGGCAACGGCGAAGCCCTCAATAAAGTTAATCTCCTGATATTAACAAGATTGCTTCGTCTTCCGATAGTTATCGGAATCCTCGCAATTACGCTTAAATTATAGATTTTACGTCTTAACTTAATGACATTGGGCTTGCGTAGCTTGAAAAATGTGAGTTTACATATGTAAATAACCATTTTTCAAACAAGCATAACGCAGAAATCGGACATTATAAACAAACTCTATTTATCTTTTAAATCAATCTCTTTAGTAGAAAGTAATCCGCAAGCAGCGTCAATATCTTCGCCACGAGAAGCCCTAATAGTTGTTAGTATTCCTTTAGATTTTAGATAGTTTTGAAAACTAAGTAGTTTTTTTTCACTTGTAGTTTCAAGTGGCACACCCGGTACACTGTGATAACGAATAAGGTTAATTCTACATTTTAATCCCTTAACTATTTTAACTATTTCTTTGGCGTGTTTTTCGCTGTCGTTTAAACCTTTAAACATTATATACTCGAACGAAACACGGCGTTGTCGATTAAATTCAAACGATTTTATTTCGCTAATTACATCAACAATACTATATGCCGATTGCACGGGCATTAGGTATTTTCTTTCTTTGTCGAATGGCGAGTGCATACTTATTGCTAAATGAGCTTTGGTATTTTCCAAAAATTTCCTCATTCCCGGAATTAGCCCAATAGACGAAACTGTAATACGTTTCGGGCTCATTGCATAGCCATATTCTGCAGTTAAAATTTCTAAACTTTTAAGCACCGTATCAATATTATCGAATGGTTCGCCCATTCCCATATACACAATATTTGTGATTTTCTCGAAATCGGGTAAACTATGCAGCTGGTTTAAAATTTCGTTTACCGATAAATTTGCCTGAAAACCTTGCTTGCCTGTTGAACAAAACAAACAATCCATTTTGCAACCAACTTGCGATGATACACAAACCGTTGCTCTGTCTTTATCAGGAATATATGCAGTTTCTATATATTTTTCTTCTTGCGTTTTAAAAAGATATTTTTTTGTTCCGTCTTTCGATATGCTTTCTTTTATGGCTTTGTCAACACCAAAAATATAATTATCTGACAGTAATTCTCGGGCTTTTTTCGATAAATTAGACATCTCGTTTATTGATGTGATATGTTTTTTATAAAGCCAATCGCTAATTTGTTTTGCTGTAAATTTTGGCAAAGAAAGTTCGTTTACAATTTCTTGTAACTCGCTAAGTGTTTTGCCAAATAGTCTATCTTTCATTGTTCTTTTTTTTTGACGCTGATTTTCGCTGATTGTTATGATTTTTATTTTGCTTTTATCATATTTTATCTGTGTTCATCTGCGTCTAATATTTAATCTTACTATAAAAACGCCACAGAAAGTACAATTAAAATTGCAAAAACAGCAATCAATATACCGGTTATTTTATTAATCCACCAAAGTTGTTTTAAACGAAATTTATCTTTAAAAATACTTATTATTGATACCAAGCCAAACCACCAAATTGCTGCACCTGTTGATATTCCTGCAATTAGCATTAATAATCGTTCTAAATCGAATGTGCTTCTCACTCCAATTGAGCCATAAGCTAAACCAAAAAATATTATTGTTAATGGGTTTGAGATAGTAAGTAAAAAAGTTGAAATAAAATCAGAAATATAATTATTCTTACCAATTTTTCTATTTTTTACTTGTTCCGAAATATTTGTATTAAAAATTTTATATGCCAAAAACAGCAAAATAAAACCGCCTATAATTCTAAACGAAAGCTGGTGGTTTGATATAAATTTAGTAATTATAGAAACCCCAAATCCTGCCAAAGCAGCATAAAAAGTATCGGCAGTTAATGCCCCTAAACCTGTTATTATACCAGAATTGCGACCTTTGTTTATTGTGCGTTGAATTGTTAAAACCCCAATAGGACCTAATGGAGCAGAAACCAAAATCCCTAAAACTATTCCTTCGAAATATAATTGATAAACACCCATAAATTATTCCGAATTCTTGATTATAAAAACACTTAATTTTTTTGGCCCGTGTGCTCCAAGTATCAGTGTTTTTTCTATATCGGCAGTTCTGCTTGGACCTGTAGCAAAAGAAATTGACGAGGGTAATTTATCATATTTTTTAGTTAGTGATACAATACAATCGTCTATATCGGGTAAAATTTGATTTTCGTTGGCAATAACAATGTGTATTGGAGCAAAAATATTTATTTTGCGACCATCATTATGCGATGATAACACAACAGAACCTGTTCTGGCAGAAAGATATTCGCAAGTTGTTATCGCTACTTCTATTTCGGTAGAAAATTCTTTTATTAATTTAAAGTCATTATTAATTCTTAAATCAGGATAGTTAGAGTAAATTTTACTTAATGTATTGTTTTTTAAATAATTATTTATCTCAATATTTAAGTTTTTTTTATCATCAACAATAAAAACTTCGCCATCTACAAGCTCTATTTCCGATTTAAAAATATTTAATAAACTGCCTTCGCCTTTGGCATAAATATTTTCCGATACAGTGTATTCAGTTTTTATTATTTCTGTATCAGGTAATTTATTTAATATTTTTTCTCTTGCAGAGTTCATTAATTATTATACTTTTTCTTCTTCAGATTTTGTATCTTTTTCTTCTTTTTTATGTTCTTCTAAGCTAATAGTAGCCGTAGAAGTTTGATTGTTAGGATTTAATTTAAGCTTATCTTCTTCAATTTCTTTTTCGAGCATATCGTTACGACTACCCCAAAGTCTCGACCCGAAAATTTGCTTTAAATCATCAGCAAAAATTACTTCTCTTTCTAGTAAAATTTTTGCAAGTTTTATTAAATTGTCTTTGTTATCATTTAAAATTTTAAGAGCTCTTTCATATTGTTCATCAATAATTTTAGCTACTTCTTTATCTATAATTTCGGCAGTTTCTTCGCTATATGGTCTTTGAAACGAATATTCGTTTTGTCCTGTAGAATCGAAATAACTAATATTTTTAAGTTTATCGCTCATGCCATAATACGTTATGATTGCATAAACTTGTTTTGTTACTTTTTCTAAATCGTTTAAAGCACCGGTAGAAATTTTTCCGAAATTAATTTCTTCAGAGGCACGTCCTGCAAGTGTAGAGCAAATATTATCGAGCATTTGTTCTTTTGTTGTAATTTGGCGTTCTTCTGGCAAATACCAAGCTGCTCCAAGTGCACGACCACGTGGAATAATTGTTACTTTAACCAAAGGATTTGCGTGTTCTAACAACCAACTTGTGGCAGCATGTCCTGCCTCGTGATATGCTATAGTAGTTTTTTCTTCTTTGGTCATTATTTTATTACGTTTTTCTAAACCACCAATAATTCTATCAACGGCATCAAGAAAATCTTGTTTTGTTACTTCTTTGTTACCTTTACGAGCAGCAATAAGTGCAGCTTCGTTGCAAACATTAGCAATATCGGCACCAGAGAAACCAGGCGTTTGTTTAGATAAAAAATCAACACTAACCTCTTTAGATAATTTTGTTAAGGGTTTAAGATGAACTCTAAAAATATCTCTACGTTCTGTAATATCAGGTAATTCAACATGTATTTGCCTATCGAAACGCCCTGCACGAAGTAGAGCTTTATCAAGTACATCTACTCTATTTGTTGCAGCAAGAATAATTACTCCGCTATTATCACCAAAACCGTCCATTTCTGTAAGTAGTTGATTAAGAGTATTTTCTCTTTCGTCATTTGCTCCCATATTTGGATTTTTACCTCTTGCACGACCTATTGCATCAATTTCATCAATAAATATAATACATGGCGATTTTTCTTTGGCTTGTTTAAATAAATCTCTTACACGAGAAGCTCCAACACCAACAAACATTTCAACAAAATCGGAACCCGACATTGAGAAAAACGGAACATGTGCCTCGCCTGCAACAGCTTTTGCAAGTAAGGTTTTTCCTGTACCTGGAGGTCCTACAAGCAATGCTCCTTTAGGGATTTTACCGCCTAAAGTTGTATATTTATCTGGTTTTTTAAGAAAATCTACAATTTCTCTTATTTCAACTTTTGCTTCTTCTAAACCTGCTACATCGTTAAAGTTTACCTTTACCTTAGCATTTTTATCGAAAACTTTTGCTTTAGATTTTCCGATAGAAAAAATTTGACTTCCACCACCGGCTCCTCCGGTCATTCTTTTCATTATAAACATCCATATAACTACTAAAAATACAAGTGGTAAAACCCAACTTATTATATCACCCATTACATCTTTTCGCTCTTCTGGAATAACAGATACTTTTTCTATTTCTGATTTTCCTTCTTGAGCTTTATCCATTTTTTCGCTAAAAATTTTTACATCTAAAATGGGTAAATTATATTGTGGTCCGGGTCCTGTAAATTGGTTTTCTTTTTTATTTGCAGCGTCTTTATATTTGTCTTCTTTTAATTTATCTTTTTTGATATAAATTTCTGCATATTTCCAATTTACTACTATAATTTTTTCTACATCATCTTTTTTAAGCATATCAGTTTCAAAACGACCCCAGCCGATATCCTCAACTTTTTCGCCCATGTTTGAAAAATTTAGTGCTATAAAAATCACAGCAATTACTCCATATACCCAATAAATACTAAACTTTGGTTTAGGTGCATTACTTGGTAATTTAGTGTTAAATTTTTTCTTATCTTGTGTTTTTTTCTTATTATCTTCAGCCATCTTAATTTTTTTATTATTAGAAAGTTGATATTTTTCCATCAGCCCACAGTTCTTCTATTTTATAAAACTCTCTGTATGGTGTTTGAAACACATGAACTACTATTGAACCATAATCCATTAAAATCCATTGGGCATTATCTTCGCCTTCTTTTTTCCAAACTTTTTCTTTTAATTTTTCTCGTGTAGCATCTTCTACTTCGCCTGTTATTGCCATAACTTGCGTATTAGAATTTGCATTTGTGATAATGAAAAAATCGGCTACTGCCCCCTCTATTTTTGAGAGATTTATACTTAATATATCACTCCCTTTTTTTTCTTGAATTGCTTCGATAATTACATCGTGCAATTTTATTGTATCTTTATCTATCTTTTTTGCCATATTTTTAATCAATTTACAAAGATATTAAAACAAAAATTTATCTTCTATCTTTTCTGCGTCTTTTTCCCTCGAAAGATTTGTTTTTTCTTCTTGGTGAAGATGATGATCTATCAGAAAAATTTTTATTTCTGTTTCGGCGTTTACCATATCCATCATCATTTGAAGTAGAAGGCTTAGCATTAGAAAGTTCTACAACAATTTTTTGATCTTTATATTTTGCATCGGCAAACGATTTTTCAATATTATTCTCATATTTTTTGTCTACCTCGAAAAACGAAAAGCCTTTCATTATATCAATTTTGCCGATTTCAATATTTTTATTTCCTGTAAAATCGTTTATAACACCCATTAATACTGCTGCATTAATATCTTGGCGTGTTCCTAAATTAATATAAAAACGAGAGAATTTTGTATTAGGATTTCTTGGGTTTTTGTTAGAACGTCCATCTTTTCCGTCTCTTCCGTCTCTATCATCTCTACCAGCTCGTTCGTCGGCTCTTATATTAATATCTCTTGCTCCTTTATAGTATTTTAAAAAACGAGAAAATTCAACCGAAACAAACTTTTTAATTAACTCTTCGCGAGATAAATCTTCAAATTTTTCAAAAATATTTGCTAAAAATGGTTCTATTTGCGATTCGTCAACATCTGTATTTTTAATATTGTCGATTAAGTTATAAAGGCGTTTTTCTACAATTTCTTCGCCACCAGGAACTTGTGCATGTTTAAATGTTTTTTTCACCATTTTTTCTAATGCCTTTATTTTCCTTGTTTCCTTAGAGTGTCCGATTGTAATTGATAAACCTTTTTTGCCTGCACGACCTGTTCTACCGCTACGATGAACATAAACTTCGGGGTCATCAGGTAAACTGTAATTTATAATGTGTGTTAAATCTGTAACATCTAAACCACGAGCAGCAACATCGGTTGCTACCAATATTTGTAAGTTCCTTATTCTAAAGCGTTGCATAACCATATCTCGTTGTGCTTGAGATAAATCGCCATGCAATGCATCTGCGTTATATCCGTCTTCAATAAGTTTATCGGCAATTGCCTTGGTATCTCGTCTTGTTCTACAAAAAACAATTCCGTAAATCTGAGGGTTTATATCGGCAATTCGCTTAAGTGCAGCATATTTATCGCTTGCACGAACTAAATAATATTCGTGTTCTACATTTTTTGCACCTGCGTTTTTCTCGCCTATTTTAATCTCTTTTGTGTCTTTCATGTATTCACGAGCAATGCGTGCCACTTCTTTTGGCATTGTTGCAGAAAATAAAAGAGTTTGTTTGTAATCGGGTGTTTCAGATAAAATTTGGTCCAGCTCATCTTTAAAACCCATATTAAGCATTTCGTCGGCTTCGTCAAGAACTAACCATTGTACATTTTGTAGTCTTAATTTACGTCTTTTAATTAAATCTAGTGTTCTACCAGGTGTTCCCACAACTATTTGAGCTCCTTTGTTTAATGCTCTTATTTGGGTGTCGATAGAAGTGCCGCCATACACAGGAACTACGTTCATATTCTTCAGATATTTAGAATATTTTTCTATATCTTTTGCAATTTGAATACATAATTCTCGAGTAGGTGCTAAAATAATACTTTGCGTTTTTTTCTCGTTTACATCTATTTGCTGAATAATGGGTAAACCAAAAGCAGCTGTTTTTCCTGTACCGGTTTGTGCAAATGCAAGCAAATCTTGATCAGAATTTTCTAATAAATGTGGGATAGTTTGTGCCTGTATAGGCGTTGGATTTTCAAATCCTAATTCGTTAATAGCCTTAAGTATATCGGCTTTAACTCCAATTTCTTCGAATGTCATAATATTTAATTTAAAAATTGACTAAGGCAAAATTGCCTTTAAAAGAATCTTATTCTACGTCAAATTAATACCCAATTAATAACTACGACAGAAAAAATTCAGTTTGCAAAGATAAACTTGTTTTTTGATATACGAGGACTTATATTAATTATTTTCTTACAATTAAGCTTATATGCTCAAATTACATAGGCTCTGTCTATAAAGTCCGATTTCTGCGTTATGCTTGTTTGAAAAATGGTCATTTACATATGTAAACTCACATTTTTCAACCTACGCAAGCCTTGAACTCGAACTTTCTACACCAGACACTTGAGTTTATGGACAAGCTCTACATAGGGTCTGTTTATAAAGTCAAGAGATTGAATTATAAAGTTCGAGTTCAAGGCGTGCGAGAAATTCAAACCGCAGAATACTACGGTATTTGAGGATTTGGATTTTGAGCAACAACGCAGAAATCGGACTTTATAATTCAATCTCTAAATAAGATTACGAGTCTTTATCTCAAGATATTTATTAATAGCATTAATTGTAAGCTCTTGTGGTGATGTTAAAATAGAAAGTATTCCGTTTTTTTCCAGTTCTCTTGCTATTTGATGTTTTTCTGAAACAAACTTTTCGGCAGTAGTTTTAATAAAAATTTCTGACATAGTTTCAGCATTTGTTTTTGTCATTTTGTTAAGTTCTGTATTGTCGAAAATTACTACAACCAACAAGTGTAAATGAGCTATTTTTCTAAGAATATTTATATGTCGCTTTAGCGAAACCATTGTTTCAAAATTGGTGTAAAGAAACAGCAAACTACGTTTTGTGATATTTCTTTTTACGGCAATATAAATTTTTTCGTAATCGCTTTCTAAGAAACCTGTTTTTTGATTGTAGAGTATTTCCGAAATACGAGAAATTGTTCCACTTTTCTTTTCCGATTTCAGAAATGTATCTAGTTTATTAGAAAAAGTAACTACACCTGCCTTGTCATCTTTTAATATAGAGATATTAGACAAAACTAAACTTGCGTTGATAGCATAATCTAACAAGGTCATTTTATCGAAAGGCATTTTCATAACTCTACCTTTATCTATTAAAGAATATACGTCTTGCGATTTTTCATCTTGATACTGATTAACCATCAATTGGGCTTTTCGGGCAGTAGCTTTCCAATTTATTGTACGATAATCGTCGCCTTGCACATATTCTTTTATCTGTTCAAACTCGGTTTGATTTCCTATTTTTCTTATTTTTTTAATTCCATATTCCGATAGTCTGTTAGATATAGCTATTAGCTCATATTTTCTCATCTGCAAAAACGATGGATAAACTTTTGACAATGCATTATAATTGAATTTATATCGACGTTTTGCCAAACCAAGAATGCTGCGAGCATAAATATTTAGATTGCCAAAATTATACTCGCCACGTTTTTTCGGAAATAGCGAATATTCAAAAGTTTTTTCGCTTCCTTGTTCTAATTCTGTTTTAATAATAAAATCTCGTTTCTGAAAAATAAACGGTAATTCATCAATAATAGAAAGAAGTATTTTTGTTCCGTAATTATTTTTTACATTAATAAATATTTTGTTTTCGTCGCCATTAGATAGCTTTTCGGGTACTTGTCTGGTAGCAATAATTCCTTTTTTATTATTGAAAAGCAAAAGCAAATCAACAAAAAATAATACTAAAAGAAATAAAAAACTATATTTTGCGATATAAAAAAACACAGGAATAAATTCTCCGATAACCGCAACAGAAATAATTCCGGCTATCAACAAATAAGTTTTATTTGATATGTAAATTGCTTTAACTAGTTTCACATCAATAAATTAACGTGGTACTTCAATTGCCGAAACTATTTGTTTTATAGCATCTTTTACGTTTACACCTTCCATTTCTTTTTCTGGAGTAAGAATAATTCGGTGGCTAAGAACAGGGTAAATTACTTCTTTAATATCTTCCGGTGTAACAAAATCTCGTGCATTTATAACAGCCATTGCCTTTGCTGCATTAAGAATATTAACCGATGCCCTTGGCGATGCTCCTAAGAATATAGAGCTGTTATTTCTTGTAGAATTTACAAGTTTTGCAATATATTTTAATAAGTTATCTTCTACCACAACTTTTTTTGCAAGTGCTTGATATTCTATTAATTTGTTTTTTGTTAAAACTTTGTTTATATCGCTTGTAATATCTTTTTCTTCTAGTTTATGATGCGTAAGTAATATCTTTTCTTCCTCCTCTAAACTCGGATAATCAACATCTATTTTAAACAGAAAACGGTCTAATTGTGCCTCTGGCAAACGATATGTTCCTTCGTGTTCAATTGGGTTTTGTGTTGCTAAAACAATAAAAGGCTTTCCCGGATAATAAACTTTGCCATCGAAAGTAATTTGGCGTTCTTCCATTATCTCGAACAAAGCAGCTTGTGTTTTTGCAGGCGAACGATTTATTTCATCAATTAAAACAAGATTAGAAAAAATTGGACCTTTTTTAAATTCAAAATCGTTAATTTTTGTGTTGAATATTGATGTTCCTGTAATATCAGAAGGCATTAAATCGGGTGTAAATTGAATGCGTGAAAAATCGGTATCAATAGATTTTGCTAAAAGTTTTGCTGTAAGTGTTTTTGCTACACCTGGCACACCTTCTATCAACACATGACCATTTGCAAGTATTGCTGTTAGCAATAAATCAATAAATTTTGATTGACCAATTATTACTTTTGCCAATTCAGTTCTAATGGCTTCAATAGATTTATTTAATTCGCTTAAATCTGTTCTTGTTTCAAATGTGTTTTCGTTTTCCATATTTTTTTATTCTTAGTTTAACGAAAGTAGCAGTTATCTTTTATAATTGCAACTATACTTTATTTCTATTTATATAATTATAATCAGAGATTATTGTGTTTAGAAATTTCTTGGCTTCTTGTTCTGTTTTTATTCCCAAAACTTTTTCTACTTTGTTTTTTGTTTCGTAAGATAAGGTAATATTTTTTGGGCTTGGATTTTTTACGGCCAAATCTAAAACTTCTTTCACTATTGTGATATCATTATCGTTTAATAGGTTTATGTTTTCAAACTGTATTTTGTAATTTTCATCAATATTTGTAAAAATAGTATCGAATAATTCTTGATTATTCTGAATTTTAATAACAGTTGTGTCTGCAACAACATCGCCTAAGCGTTGTCCTTTTTTGCTAAATGCTATTATAAAAATAGCAACTCCGCCAAACATTATATAAATATCAATTAATCTAAAAATCCATCGTACAATATAATTATATAGCTTAGGTTTGCCTCCATCTAAACGAACAACTTTGATTTTCATTATTTTTTTACCAATTGTTTGTCCATCAAAAAATACTTCAAAAAAGAGATTATAGAAAATTACAGGAATGTACACTATAAAAACTAATAATACAGATATTGTATTCCCTAAATTTGTGAAATGAAATATTGATACTATTACTACCAAAAAAATGAAATATAGTAATAATATCAACAAATCGAATAAACTTGCTAATATTCTGTTTCCAAGTCCTGCAATTTTATTCGATAATTCTACATTTTGTACTGTATTTATATTAAAATTTTCCATAATTATCTGTCAAAGTCAAAGTTGTCAATCCAGTTTCTACGCATAGGCAAAGCTAAATCTTTAAGCATTGCCGCTTTCACATTTATTTTAAAATTATAACTTTTATATGTTCCAAAAGGGATTAAATTTAAACTCATTTGCCAGCAATGCAAATCGCGAATAAAAGTTAATGATGTATATGTAAATTCAGATTTTTCTAAATCGTAACCTGATGTAAATCTAAATTTCCAATTTTTTGTTAAAGATAAATTTCCTTGAAACCTAAGTGTTTGAGTAAGATTTTTTTCCCATTCTTGGGTATTAACAATAAATTTATGACTATTCATAATTAAACTATAATCTACAGATAGACTCCATGGCATCGAAAAATCGGAATAAATATAAAATGCATCAATAGGAACTCCTGTTGCATTTGAAATTTCTTCATCGGCACGAGTTATTTTTCTTTTATTTTTTCCGGGAGATAAACCTTTAGAGTTTAAAGTTGCACCAAGCGACAAATTCCAGCTTACCAGTCTAAACATTTGGTTTTTACTATCATACAAAAAAGCATTGTATAAATGACCAGTTGTATCGTTATCGTAAAGTGTTAGTCTTGTGTTAAAATTAACTCTAAATATTTTCATTATATTTGTATTTGCTCTTACGTTTACATCAGACCAGTTTAAGCTGTCAAGTGCCATATTATATGCAGTACTAAAATTTAACGAATTCAACAAACTAACTTTTTTATTTGTTTTAACAGAGTCTTTTCTGTTTCTAACTTTCATTTCTAAATTGTTGTTTAAACTAAGTGCAATTCTACCATATTTTCCACTAGGTGGTGTTCCGTAAATTCCTTTCCATGCACCAGTTCCTCCATCATAAATTGAATATTTTTTTTCTGTACCATCATGCATAGTAAAATATTGATAATATCCATATTTTGTATCACCAAAATCTGGTCGCCAATCGAAACTAACGGTTGGTGTCATTTTGTGGCGAATAGCTTGTATTGCAGGGTCTTTACCAATAAATTGATACATTCCAAAAATTTCTGTTGATACGGGTAAAGATATTCTGTAATCCCAAGCTCTAGAAAAATTGTTTAATGTATCAACTGTAAATTGGTTGTATAATGTATCTGTTGGTGTTGTTACAATTTCCTGAAAACTACGGTTTATTGATTTAAAATACCATCTTTCTGTATAATCAAAACGAGGACTAAGGTTAAAATATTTTAAAAGTTTCATTGATGTGCTTACAGGTATTTTTTGAATAATTCCGTTTCTGAATTGGTTCATTCCTTCGGGAGTAAAGATTGTGTCTTCGTGTACTTGTGTTACAATATTTTTAAAATTGTTATTATACGAAACGCCTATTTTTTCATACCATCTGGCTTTTCCTACTCTATTTTTTCTTTTTAAAGGATAGATACGAGACATAGAGAATGTTAATTGAGGTAATGTAACGTCCATATAACCAGAAAATTCTGAGGTGTTATTCTGACTTTGAGCAGCATTAACATTTAAATTGAATGGTGAGTTAGGAAATTTTAGCCTGTAGTTTACACTTGAACTTAACGAACCACTTAATCTATCATTATCGTTAGTCATATTATATGCTTTGTATTTGCTAGAACCCATATTTACGTTTGCAGAAAAACTACTGTTTGGTCTTGCTTTTTGGTCTTGCACGTGTTTCCATTTTATCCAATATGCCGACGATTTTGTATAAGTTGTTTCAAAAGGTTCGCCAACATATAGTTCGGAATAATCTAATTTAAAATTACCGCTATATCTATATCTTTTCTTGTAATTTGTTATGTCTTTTATGCCCCAGCTTCCGTTTGTATAAATATCAAAAAGCACTTTTGTATCAACATAATCGCTTATATGAAAATAATATCCTCCATCTCGTAAGAAAAAACCTCTTCTTTCTTCTTCTCCATAAGATGGGATAATTATTCCTGATGCATTTTTATTTTGGTCAGGGAACAGACCAAATGGTAAACCTATGGGTAAAGGTACATCTTCAATAACCAAATACGAAGGACCTGCAACAATCTCTTTATCAGGAATTACCTTTGCTTTAGAAAGTTTTAGATAAAAATGTGGGTGTTCTAAATCGCAGGTGGTATATTTTCCATTTTTAATGCATATTTCATTATTAGGCATTTTTTTTGTTTTTGCACTGTGTAAATATCCACCACCTTGTTCGGTAATAACGCCTTTAATTATTCCTTTTTTAGAACTTAAGCAGTATCTTATTGTATCGGCATTAAATTCTTCGGTTTTATCTTTAAATTTAGGTTTTCCATTAATACTACCTGAGCTATCGCTAATTCCATATGCCTCAATTATTTTGGTTTGCATATTAACAGAAATATATTCGGCTTCTAAACGAATATCGCCATAAATTACATAAGCATCGCCATATAAATAAACAGTTTGATTTTTTATATCAAAAGCTGTAGAATCCACTCCATTATAAGAAAACGGAACATCAATTGACTTTTTTTTACCACTTGATTTTATTTTAATAGTGTTAGAATCTACAATTTCAACACCTATTGTATCAGCAATATTTTTTTCTCTAAAATTAGAAACAGTATCTCCTCCTAAATATATTACACTGTCAGTTGTAACCATACCAACGGTGTCATTATGATTTATAAACATAGAATCAGGTTTTTCAACTTGCGAAAAAACACTTGTGTTACAAATTAAAATAACAATTAAAATAAAAAGATATCGTTCTAATTTTAAATACAAATTATTAGTATTATTTTTGTAGTAAACTATTTTAATAATTTTTTTTCAAAAATAAATATAATATTACATTATACATAATGATGAAGCTTTATAAATATTACTTTTTGACACTTATTTTAACTTTCTTTATAAGTTTTAATAATATAACTCAGGCTCAAGACAATACAACAAAGAAAAAAATGATTGTTGTAATTGATGCCGGACACGGAGGAAAAGACCCCGGAGCCATAGGGAAAAATGGAAAAGAAAAAGATTTAGCTCTAACTTTAGCGTTAAAACTAGGTAATTATATAAAAGAAAATCTTGATGATGTAAAAGTTATTTATACCAGAGATAAAGATGTTTTTGTTGAACTTTATAAAAGAGCAAAAATAGCAAACGACAATAAAGCAGATTTATTTATTTGTATTCATGCAAATTCTAATGATAGTCCAAAACCTTATGGTTGCGAAACTTATGTGCTAGGAAGCAGACGTAATGCTAGCAATTTAGCTGTAGCTAAAAAAGAAAACTCTGTGATTCTTCAAGAAGATAATTACGAACTTCAATACGATGGGTTTGACCCAAATTCGCCTGAGGCAAATATTATTTTCACTCTATATCAAAACGAATTTTTAGACCAAAGTTTATTATTTGCAGGAAAAATAGAAAATCAATTTAAAAACAGAGTAGGAAGACAAGATAGAGGAGTGAAAGAAGCAGGTTTTGTTGTACTTTATAGAACCACCATGCCAAGTGTATTGATAGAGGTTGGTTTTGTATCAAATCCTGAAGAAGCAAAATTTCTTTTTTCGGAACAAGGAAGCGATTATATGGCTTCGGCAATGTATAGAGCTTTTAAAGAATACAAAAAAGAAACTTTTGATGATGAAATTATTCCTGAGAAAAAAACAGAACTAAAATCTGTTGAAAAAGCAAATATTGTATATAAAATACAAATTGCTACAATGGATAAAGATATTAAAATTAAACCTCAAAAATTTAAAGGTTTAGAAGGTGTTACAATGTATAAAGATGATAACGCATATAAATATTTTTATGGAAACGAAACCGATTATAGCAAAGTAGCAAATTTACAAAAACAAGCACGAGAAAAATATCCTGATGCTTTTGCCGTAGCTTTTAAAAATGGTAAAAAAATATCTCTTAAAGAAGCTCGCAAATTAGACAAGAGCCTTTAAATTGTTATGTTGTAGCATACTTAGAGCTTGTCTGTAAAGTCCGATTTCTGCGTTGTTGCTCAATCCAAATTCTCAAATACCTTAGTATTCTGCGGTTTGAGTTTCTCACACGCCTCCGAAATAAATCGGGAC
>Ga0256827_10001583_pt1 | contig 14616 bp, 12 predicted proteins | sample CV84metaG_FD_185977 | JGI IMG/M metagenome (GOLD analysis project Ga0256827, IMG submission 185977) | Hydrothermal vent microbial communities from East Pacific Rise, Pacific Ocean - CV84 | ecosystem: Environmental > Aquatic > Marine > Hydrothermal vents | place: Pacific Ocean: East Pacific Rise... | reverse complement strand
TTTTTTTAAGAGGTACTATCCATATCCTCTTTATCCATAGTCATTGCAACAGCGACAATGCCAGCTAAAAAAACTATGATTATTAGTATGTATACATATGCCATTAAGTATCTCTCCTATAAGATTTTACACTCTCTTTTGCTAGGTACGAAAATCTATCTTTTTCATCACTAGATTCAAATGCATACTTTGGAATAAATAAAAAACTACTGCCATAATAAAGTAAAAAAGCATCCTCTACAGATATTACCTCTGTAATTTCACTCCATGTAATAATATTTTCATCTACTGTTATAGCTTTTTCATTTGCCAACAAATTAAACTCATGATTTTTACTAGAAGATGAGTTATAAGTTTTAGCAATTATAAATCGTCTAATTGGCCAACGAAGAGCATACCAATAAATAACTAAGATTGTAGATATAAGTAAAAGTCCATAAGCATCTTTTTTTAATGCACCAACTACACCAAATTGAGTAAGCGCAAGAAAGAACCAACCCAAAAATCTTTTAGGTGAGTGTTTTAATTCAAACTCATAAGTAGATTTAGAAGCTAATAAAAAAACATCTTTATTCCAAGTGTATTTAATTTTAATAGGTTTAAATATGCTCATCACTCTCCCCTATTAGTAAATCTTCTTTTTTAATAACTTTGTCCTTTTGTAACTCATCTAAAAGTTTTAGAGTTTGTTTATATTTTTCTTGAAATATTTTATTATTTTTATCAAAAAGTTTACTCTCTTTTCTAGCATATAACCAAGCATATAAAACAGTAGATGCGAAAAGTCCATATATCCACCATTGCCACTCTTTTAAATCTAGTAAAATAATAAAATATTGAACAGAAAACAATACAAAAAATTCGATTGAAAAGATAATAACAAGCGTAGCACTTTGCTCAAAATCGAGAGTATACTTTTCTAACTCTTTTAACTCTTTAAAGTTTTCATTTATTTGTTGCGCTTTTTTCTTGTGTTCATCTTTTAAATCATCTATTTGAATATCTTTTAGATGAATATTTGTTAAATTGTATTCAACATTTGTTTGCATATAATCTTCTAAGATTTGTGGATTTTTAGACATAATCTCTTTAATCTCGTCTTCATTTACTCTATTTTTACCAGCGTCCCTTTGAACATCTTGTAAAACTAAGTCATAAAGTCCAACACTTTTTATCTCAGTAGCAACTCTATCTAAATTTATCAATATTTTTCCTGTTTAATTTTATAAGATTCCGTGTCAAGCACGGAATGACGCAAAGGCCATTCTGAATTAGATTCCGTCTCGAGCACAAAATGACACAAATGTCATTCTGAACTTGATTCAGAATCTAAGTATTACATATCTTCTGGATCTAAACCATAAGAAGCAGTTTTATCTTTTGCTGGTAAGAAAATACCAACAAGACCTTTTAAACCAACAGACATAATGATATTGAACAAGAAAATTGCCCAAGCTAGAAGAAGCATAGTACCAAAACCAGCAGCCATAAGCATGTCAAAATTAAACTCACCATTTACATATAGGTGACGACGAAGCATACCATCAAGTCCAGCCATACCCATAAATGCACCCATTCCAATACCACCAATTAGGTGCATCCAAAAGTGGACATTTGAAAGTTTAGACGAGTACATTTTAGTGTTATTTGTAACTAGTGGCCAAAGAACATAAAGCGCAGAATAAAGTGTCATGTAAAGACCAACAATAAGTGCAATATGAACATGCGCCCCAATAATCCACTGAGTATTATGTAAAACTCTGTTCATTCCCATATCTGCTTGAATAATTGCAGCAGGAACAGCAAGACCAAATCCAGATAAACCACCTAGAAGATATTTAAGTTCCATAGTCATTTTAAGTGGACGAGCTTTCCATAAAGTAACTAAAGTAATGAAAAGTGCAAGACCTTGAGTAAGTAATTCAAATGCTGTAACCATCTCACCAGAGATAAGTTTCATCATCTCAGGTTGACCTTGATCTCCAAGAAGATGATGAGACCATACCATCCAAGAAACTAATAGCTCAAGCATAAGTGCAGCTCTGGCAACATTTTCCATAAATAGTTTTTGCCCAGTGATTAAAGTAGCAAGTAAGTACCATGAACCCGCAACATAGATAAGTACAAGACCATCAGCAACTAAGTCAAGTCCCCACCAAAAAAAGTTTTTATATAAAAGTGCATCAATAGCGGTAACATCTAATGAAACTCCACCTAAATCTGCTAAAAGATATATTAGAACTAAAATACCAGCACCCAAAATTACTACTGCATCTAAGAATGTATCAACCGTTCCACGAAAGATTGCAACAACTGGAAGTGCTAGTGCTGGTTCTTTTGTATATGGTTCTTTACCTCTTAATTTATTGATTAGGTTAAGTAAACCATCAACACCAAAACCAGAGATTAAAAGCTCTTTTGTAGTTTTATTTTTATGAATACCAACACGAGCAAAAATTGTCGCATAAATATTGTAAATAAATCCAAAAGTACCAACCATAATAAGTGCAATACCAATAATAAAAACAATACCACCAATAGTACTAAACTGAGTTGTATCAGCAGGCAATGGCCAGTAAAGTGTATATAATGGAGCATATTGCCACACAAATGCAGCTATCCAAGCTAATGCAGTACCAATAGTAATCATAAGCCATACAAAGTTAGCAAGCTTTATACTATATAGTGGTTTTTTAGTTAGATAAGGAACTAAAAACATAAAAGCAGCAAAAACTAACTGATATGTAGAACCAAAAATACCAACAATTGGGTGAACTGTCATAATTGAGAAAAAATGCTCTGGATGAAAAAACTGTTCAGGCATAATTGCTTTTGCCTGTGGTCCAACTTGTACACCCCTCATAATCATACCCTCTAGTGCAACAAGACCATAAAATAAAAATGCCATAACTACAGCACGAAGTGTTACTTTTTGAAGAGCATTTAAACCTTTATGATCAAAGTTTGTACCATGAATTAATGTTTTAGTAAAACTCATTATTTAGCCCCTTTTTCACAGCCAACAACTTCTAAGAAGTGTTTAACTTTCATTAAATTTTTACCAGTATGTTTATCATACATAGCTGGACCAGCATATTCTGTTGAATCTAAATCAAAAATAGCATTATGATGAAAAGTCCAAAGCATATCATTTGTAGTTCCAGGATTTACCTGCATCTGCATAGCCATAGAACCATCCTGACGGAAAAGCCCAAAACCATAGATTAAATCTTTTGAAACTACATCAAAATTGATTGTTTGCCCACATTGAACTACAATTTTTTCAGATGGTAGTGTCCACTTATGATTTTGTATTGTAAAATGATAAGTAGCATCATTACTAAGTTCATGCCTACTAATATCTTGAGAAACCCAAGGAATAGTATTGTATGTAAATATATGGTGTCCAACACCGCCTGCAACTAAAAATGCCATATACCAATAAAATGGTATACGCACTACTGATTTTGCTTTTTCTCTAGTTAGGTTATATCCAAACCAAGCAATGACCGATAAAATCATTGCAGAGTAAATTGTATAAGCTACCCAGTGAAAAGACAATAACTCTAGGGAGTTTGTAAATGTCATCTCTTTTACCTCTTAATTTTTTCTTAACTTTATATACTACAATAATATTTTATATAAAGAAGCAAAAGACTGATTAAATTTTAATCAATTATAAGTTATAAAATTAACTTATATATTGTACGAAAATATTTTAAAAGAGGTACTAAGCCCTCTACATGTAGAGAACTTAGAATACGAGTGGGAAAAAGAGAAATTTATGTTTTGTAAGATGCTAAAAGATTGTTTAATTTTGCAGTCATTGCCGATAGATGATCAGATGCAGAGGCAATCTCTTCAACACTTCTTGCATTTGATGTTGATAATTCGCTAACAATATCAACTTTATCTATCATAGTTTGAATAGCTTTTCCATTTTCTGAATATCCAAGCACCATTTTATCAACTTTTTTAACAGCTACTTCCATAACACTTACAGAACTTGAAATTTCAGTTTGTGCTTCATTAGCATTATCTGAAAGTTTTTCTATCTCTGTAGCATTTAGTGCAATTACATCACTTGCATCTGTTATTGATTGAACAATTACACTAATTGTTGCATTTATTTCTGAAAGTGATTTTTGTGTTCTTTCTGCTAGTTTTCTAACCTCATCAGCAACAACAGCAAAACCTCGTCCATGTTCACCAGCTCTGGCAGCTTCAATAGCTGCATTTAATGCAAGTAAGTTTGTTTGATCAGCTATGTCACCAATAACTTCAAGGACAATTTTAACTTGTTGCGCATCAGAACTAAGGGTACTTAATTTATCTGCAAGTTCTGCTTCTGCTTGAGAACGGTAACTAATATCTTCACTCAAAGCAATTATAAGTTGATTTGTTTTTTCCAAGGCATTCTCAGCACTATTTAATTCACTCTCTGTTTCTTTAGCATTATCTATTGATATTTTAAGAACATTTTGAATCTCTTTACCCTCTGAACTAACTTGAGAAACTATACGAGATTCCTCCTCCGCTTTTTCACCTATTTGAAGTGATGTTCTAGCTAACTCTTCTGAAACAGATGAGTTTTCATTACTAGTAGTTTTTGCGGTGATTATAGTATCTTGAACTTTTTTAATAAATCCATTGATATATTTAGCAACATCTGCGATTTCATTTGTACCATCAATATGTAACCTTTGTGTTAAATCACCCTCACCTTCACTCAAGTCTTTTGCTCTATTTTCCAATACTTTAAGTGGTTTAACTAAAGCTATATTTTGTAAGAAGATAGATATAATTAAAACTATACTAAAAATAACGATTGATGAGATAATTATAGAGTTTCTAAAATTATTTGGAACTTCCATTACCTCAGCTTCATCTATTTCAGAAAGTATAGCCCATCTTAAATCATCACCTATCTTTATTGGGGCATGTGCAGATAAAACTAAATTACCATTATAATCAATTGTTAAATCTATACCTTTTTGACCAGATAAACCCTCATTTGAAGTTTTTGTATCAATCTTACCAACAGATGGATTAGCAAAAGAAGCTTTTAGTGAATGACCTTTTGGATCTAAATAACTATCACTTCTCATAAGCTTATCTTGTCCAACTAAGTAATCTTCTTGGGATTTTCCATAACCTGAACGAAATTGCATAATCTTATTTATTGCTACATCAGATATTTGAAGTGCAAGTATTGATTTCATCTCACCATCAATATATATTGGCGCACCAACGAACATTGCCGGATCACCATTACTAGGAGCATAAGGTGCCATATCTACAAATACTGCTTTTTTTTGTTCTTTTACTTTTTTATAAAGTTTACCTAATCCTGAATCTTTTAAACTACCAGTACTAAGATTTGCACCATAATCAGATTCTTTAGCTTGAGTGTACATAACTTGACCATTTTCAGCCGAGATTATAAAAACATCATAATAACCATACTCTTTTGTGTAAAATTGAAAAAACTTATCTTCATGAGCTGTATGTTCCTTAACAAGATCATTTTCTACCGGATATCTATCCGTAGCGCCAACACCTAACTCTTTACCTGCTTCTAATAAATCAACTGTTAAATTATGAACATTTGCATTTAACGCCAATACTTTTAAATCTCCCAAGCATTCTGAAAAAAAGTTTTGTATTTGATTACTCTTTGATTCTCTAGCAGATACTAGCGTTTCATAGTTTTCTTCAAGCATAACTTTTTTACTCTCTGCTGAAACAACATATGTAGTTACTATTGCCATAAAAAGCATAGAACTAATAAGTAAACCAAGGTTCTTAGCCTTTATACTAATGTTTGATATTTTATTCATTCGAATATTCTCCTGTTATGTTTCGTTAACTAAATATACTCCTATTATCTTTAAATATTACTTTAAAATACTAAGAATTAACTACTTATAAAAGCTTAATTAATATTAAAAATTAGCTAGACTTATGATTGCATATTTTTTAATCATAATTATTTTATACATTGTGTATTTTTTAATCATAACTATATAAAATAATTTTGTTTAATATATTATACTTTCAGCATCAATTTAATTAGGAGATTATTTATGGCAGGATTTAAAGATTTAAAAGGTCAGGGACATGCACCTACACTGTTTATGGCGTTTTTATACTTCGATATGAGTTTTATGGTTTGGACTATGCTAGGGCCATTAGCTTCTGAAATTGCAGAAGCTTTAGCTCTTGGTGGACGAATTTTAACAGAGGGTGAAATTGCCACATTGGTATCATTACCAATTCTTTCAGGTGCAATACTTCGAATAGTATTAGGTTTTGGGGTTGATAAACTTGGTGCAAAAACAACTGCACTTATCTCACAAATGATAGTTATATTATCTCTTTTAACAGCTTTTTTTATGGGTGAACGAATTACTTATGAAATTTTACTTATAGTTGCATTAGGACTTGGTTTTGCAGGGGCAGCATTTGCTGTTGCACTTCCACAAGCTGGTCAATGGTACCCACCAAAACTTCAAGGTGTTGTTCTTGGAATTGCTGGAGCTGGTAATATTGGTGTAGTTATCGACTTTATGTTTGCTCCAAAAATTGCTGAACTTTGGGGATGGTACTCTGTATTTGGTGTTGGTTCAGTAATGGCAATAATAGTTTTTATAGCTTATTTATTTATAGCTAAAAATGCTCCTGATTCTGTATATAAAGCTAGACCTAAAAAATTAAAAGACTACGCAAAACTACTAAAAGATAAAGACACTTGGTGGTTCTCATTATTTTATGCAATTAGTTTTGGTGGTTTTGTTGGATTTGCTGGATATATGAAAGTTTATCTAATGAATACTTATCAAGCAGATATGTCAGCATTTGGTATAGATATGTTTAATGAAGAAAATGTAAAGGTAATAGCTGGATATTTTGGTGCATTATGTATCTTTGCTGGTGCAATTTTACGCCCAATTGGTGGAAATACTGCAGATAAAATTGGTGGAGTAAAATCTTTATACTTCTTTTATGGTATGGTTGCAATATTAGTAACTATTACAGCATTAGTTGAACTTCCATTTTTCTTAGCAATCTTTGTACTATTTTTAATCATGGCTAATCTTGGTATGGCAAATGGCGCAGTATTTCAACTAGTACCTCAACGCTTTGGTAAAGATATTGGTATTATGACTGGACTTGTAGGTTGTGCTGGTGGTCTTGGTGGTACTGCACTTATTAAAACTCTTGGTTGGTCAAAGGGAACTTTTGGTGGATACACTGAAGGTTTCTTAATCTTTGCAGTAGTTGTTCTAGTAGCAATAGCTGGTATAAGTTTTGTAAAAACTAGATGGCGTACAACTTGGGGTATTGCTGCTGGTGGAAAAATCTAAAATAAACTTTCTTAAATTATAAAATCTCCTATAAAACTAGACCCTGAATCAAGTTCAGGGTGACAACAAAGTCATTCTGAACTTGATTCAGAATCTAGATTATTAAGTTTTACAAAATAAAAAAACTTATCTATTCTATAATTTTTGCTATAATAACTACCATATAAATATAGGAAACTAAATGCCAAAAAACAACATAAAAACCTCTGGATTTTCTCTAGCTAAACTTAAAGAACTCACAGGGGATGATTTTTATGATGTTAAAAGTATTGGTGATTTAACTATAGCTGTAGTTTGTGATGGTGTTGGAAGTGCTATTGAGGGTGCTAAAGCTGCTAAAAGAACTACTAACTATCTTATGAATAATTTTAAAATTCGTCCTAAAACTTGGAGTATTGAAAAATCTATAAAATCATTTATAGAATCTATTAACTCCATACTTTATCAAGAATCACAAATTGATTATGAAGCTTCAGAACTTGTAACAACATTAACCATCGTAGTAATTCAAGGAAATAGATTATATGGTGCAAATGTTGGTGATAGCCGTGTTTATTTATATAGAAATAAAAACTTAAATCAGTTATCTTTTGATCATGCAATGGATGAGAAAGGTTTTGAGAATGTCCTTACTCAAGCTATTGGTATAGAAAATAGTGTACAACCTTACTACTTTGAAAACTTACTAGAAAAAGATGACAAAATTCTTCTTTGTTCAGATGGACTTTATAATGTTTTAAATCAAGAACAACTAGAAACTGCTATTGTAATGGGTTCACATGCTTTAGTTAAAAAAGCCAGCAAGCTTATGGATGATGAACTCCCAGATGATACAACTGCAGTAGTAATTGATATACTAAAAGCAGATGAGTTAACTACGCTAAAAAAACAAAAATTAGAAATTCCACAATCACTTAAAAAAGACCAAGTTATAAATGGCTATAAACTTATTAAACCACTTATTCAAAATGAAAGAACTTGGTTAGTTCATAAAAAAACAAAAGATTATGTTTTAAAATTTGCAGATACAGAAGCACTAGAAGATGAAAATTTGCTTGATTTATTTGTTAAAGAAGCGTGGAATGCAAAAAGACTAAAAGCAGATTTTTTTCCAAAAGCAGTAATTCCTAAAAATCGTACAGCCAGATACTATGTTATGCAACATTTCAAAGGTGAAGATTTAGATAAATATCTAAGCCACAAAAATATTAGTATTGATGATGCTGTTTTACTTGCAAAAACACTACTTCAAATGTGCCAGTATTTGGTTGGTTTTGATTTAGTCCATGGTGACATTAAACCACAAAATATTATGATAGATAAAGATGATGATGAAAATATAACTTATAAAATTATTGACTTTGGAAGTATTACTGAGATTTTTTCAACTGATTCAAAAGCCGGAACTCCTAGTTTTCTATCTCCTGAGCGTTTTTTGAATGAATCTATAAGTGAGAGTACTGAGCTTTTTTCAATTGGAGTTACACTGTATCTTACATTGACAGGTAAATATCCTTATGGTGAGATTGAGCCTTTTCAAACTCCGACATTTAAAGAAGCTAAAAAACCAAGTATTTACAATAAAAACATTCCAGATTGGCTAGATAGTGTTATACTTCGCTCAATTGCAATAGATAAAGAATTACGATATTCACACTATTCAGAGATGGCACATGAATTAAAATCACCACATAAAGTAAAACCTTTCTTTTCTAAAGAGGTTTCACTTATTGAGCGTTCGCCATTAAAATTTTATAAAACAGGATTTATTATTATGAGTATTATTAACTTTGCACTACTAATATGGATGAATGCATGAGTTGGTTAGATTTTTTTACAACAAACAATTCGCATAAGTACCCTTTTGGTCGTGGAATAAATGCAAATATTTCACCAAATGAGGAGGAACTTTTTGAAAAATCATATGAAGCTTTTGAGTGTAAAAATATTTTAGATGCATATGAATATTTTTTAAACTCACTTCAAAATTTCACTAACAATGAATCAAATAAAAATATAATAACATCAAGAGTTGATGATAGATTAGAATTTACAATATTTCAAGGTTGCGCAAAAATAACTGGATATATAAGTAATGAACATCTACAAGCAGAGGTTATACTTATAAAAAAAGAAGATGCAAGTGTAGCTTTAAAAAGACGAATATTAGAAAGAAATTATCAATTTACCTATATATACTATTTTACAGATGATAAATATATAAAATTAAAACTTTTTCATGACAACATCACAATGAGTCCACAAAAAGTTTTCTTTCCACTTAGAGAGTTAGCCCTTAATGCTGACTTTGATAAAGAATATATGAAGTCTGAATTTAGTGGAACTATTTTAGAAGACATACAACATTTAACAACAATTAATGAAGATGATTTAAAAATAAAATACAATTTTTTAAATATTTGGATACAAGAGATTGAAGAAAAAATAAAACTCTTACCATCAAATGACAATGCGGGAATGCAATCATTTATATATCTAAACACTATGTTTAAAATTGACTATTTACTTGTACCACATTATGATATTTATCAAAAAATCACTAAAAAAGTACAAGAATATTTTGCCGAAGAAAACATAAGTTCTGAGGCAAAAAACGATGAATTAAAACAATATTTAAATAAGTTACAAAAAATTAGTTTTGAAGATTTTAGTAAAAATTTTTACAATGCAAAATATACATTTAATCAAATAGAAAAAACATCAACTGAAGATATAAATACATTTATAAATGAGACTCTAATAAAAATAAGATGGTATAAAAATAATCGATATAATCAAATAATACCAACACTATATAGATATATATCTTTTTATCTACTTTACAATTATGGTTTAAATCCTGTTTTAAAAGAGTTACTTCACACCCTTGTAGAGATTCAAAACCCAAGTTTTTTCAAGGCACTTGATTATCAAATATTATATGATAAAAATACAAAAACATTTTCAAAAAGAGCTATTATTAATAAGATAGATGATGCTATAACACCATTTATATCAAAATATAAATCTTTAGCACCATTTGGTTCATCTCTTAATTTTGATTCTGAAAATGAATTTTATAATAGTTTTTATCTACAATTACAAAATTTAAATTTTGAGGAGATATAAATTATGAATACTCAAAATATACTTGAATCAAATATAGATAGTATTATTCAAATAATGACACCTTATGGTAGTGGGACTGGTTTTATTATTGATGATTTAATCATAACCAACTCACATGTAGCATCTGGACTTAAAGAGGTAGTTATAAAATCTCAAAATATTCCTAGAAGTATTGCTAAAGTTATTTATGATGATCCTTATCTCGATTTAGCATTTATAGAGTTAAATTTTGACAAACCAACTAACCCTTTAACTCTTACATGTAGAGAGGTTCATGATGGAGATATTAGTGTAGCTATTGGTCACCCTTATGGTTTAAACTATTCTATTACGGAGGGAATAATTTCTCGTGCTTCAAGACTCCAAGGTGATTTAGAATACATACAAATGGACGCAGCAATAAATCCCGGAAACTCTGGTGGACCACTTTTAAATAGTGATGGAGAAGTAGTTGGAGTAAATACATTTATAATACAAAATGCAAATAATCTTGGTTTTTCACTTCCTTATTTTTATGTTAAAGATGCCATAAAAGAGTTTAAAAAATTAAATAAAAAGAACTTAATCAAATGTCAATCTTGTAAAAATCTAATTGAAGAAACAGATATTAAAAATGATTATTGCCCACAATGTGGTGTAAAATTAGAAGTTGCAAAACTTAGAAGAAAAGGTTATAAACCAACTGGTGCTACAAAAATTGTTGAAGATATACTTAGTGAATTGAATGAAAATGTAACACTTTGTAGAAGAAGTCAAGCTTCATGGATTGTTGATAGAGGGAGTGCTAGAATTGAGATTTCATACTATGACAATGGTATCATTATAGCTGAGGCAAAACTTTGTGCTATTCCTAGTGAAAACATTGATGCTATATATGATTATTTACTAGAAGAAAATAATAAATTTTCATATTTACAATTTGCAATTAATGAAAATAGTATCTACCTATCTTATATAATAGTTGATTCATCATTAACACTAAAAGAGGGTAAAATAGCATTTCAAAGGCTTTTAAAATATGCTGATGAATATGACGACATACTAATAAATAAATATGGCGCAAAAAAACATAAAAGAGATGAGGACGAGTAATAATGAAAGAATTTTTAGAATTTAAAATAGATTTAGATGGTTTTATAAACGAGTTAAAAACTAGACTTAAAAATAATAATAAGCAAATTGAAGAACTACTAAAAAAAGAAAATAAAACATACAAAAATTTTGTAAAACCAATGCAAATGATGGATGAGTATTTAGAACATTTTTTTACACCATTATCGCATCTAAACTCAGTTAACAACTCTGATGAAACTCAAAAAGTATATGCTGAGTCTTTACCTATAATTACAGAATATTCTACACAAATATCACAAAATATAGAGATGTATAAAGCATATAAAGAGATTTTAGATAATGAAAAAGATACTCTAAACTTTGAACAACTAAGAGTACTAGAGTTAAATATTCAAGGCTTTGAATTAAGTGGTGCGCACTTAGATGAAAAAGCTAAAAAAAGATTAGCAGAGATAAATATCAAAAAAAGTGAACTATCAAATAATTTTTCTCAAAACCTTCTTGATGCCACAAACGCTTATGAAAAAATCATTACAGATGAAGCAGATATAAAAGGAATCCCTCAGAGTGATTTGGAATCTGCAAGATTTGAAGAAGATGGTGTAACTAAATATAAATTCACCCTTCAAATGCCATCATACATAGCATATATGACTTATGGAAAAAATCGTGAAATAAGAGAAGAGTTATATAAAGCTTATGTAACTCGTGCACCAGAAAATGCAAAAATAATAGATGAGTTGCTAGTTCTTAAAAATGAGATGGCTAATCTGCTTGGATTTGAGAATTATGCACAATACTCAATTGCTACTAAAATGGCAAAAAATGAAGATGAAGTTCTTGGTTTTTTAGAAAAACTTGTAACAAACTCAAAAGCACAAGCAAAAGAGGAATTAAAAGAGCTTCAAACTATGAGTGATAAAAAACTAGAAAGTTTTGATTCTACTTACTATTCTGAGATGTTAAAAAAAGAAAAGTATGATTTAGATGAGGAGTTATATCGTCCATACTTTGAGCAAAAAAATGTAGTAAATGGTATGTTTGACTTTCTAAACAAACTCTTTGCAATAACATTTAAAAAAGTAGATGAAAAATTATGGGATAAAAAAGCTTTCTCTTATGACCTACATGTAGAGGGTAGACTTCGTGCAAGACTTTACTTAGATTTAGAAGCAAGGGAATCTAAACGAGGCGGCGCATGGATGCATAATTTTCAAACACACTGTACAAAAGAGGATGGAACTAAACAGCTAGCATCTGCCTTTATAGTATGTAATTTTCCACCATCAAGCCAAAACAATCCATCTCTTTTAAGACATGATGATGTAGTTACACTTTTTCATGAGATGGGTCATGCTATCCACCATATGTTAAGTACAGTAAATGAAAATGAAGTAAGTGGAGTAAATGGTGTTGAGTGGGATGCAGTTGAATTTCCATCACAATTTTTAGAAAACTTTGCTTATGAACCAAGTGTGTTAAAACTTTTCGCAAGTCATTATAAAACTAAAGAGATTATTCCAGATAAAATGATAGAAAAACTTGTAAAAAGTAAGAACTTTTTATCTGCATCTGGAATGCTTAGACAATTAGAATTTTCCATATTTGATTTTAAGCTTCACTCAAAAGTTTACCAAGGTGATGAAGTACAAGCTTTACTAGATAATATCAGAGAAGATACAGCACTTATAAAAACACCATCATATAATAAATTTCAAAATGGTTTTGCTCATATATTTGCAGGTGGATACGCAGCTGGATATTATAGCTATAAATGGGCAGAGGTATTAAGTGCAGATGCATTTTTCTCTGTAGTTGATGAGGGAATTTTTAATTCAAAAACTGCCAATAATTATTTAAATGTAATTTTAAAAAGTGGTGGCTCAAAAAGTATGGCTATTCTCTTCAAAGAACTAATGCAACGAGATGCAGATACAAATAACTTACTAAGATTAAACGGCATAAAATAGTGAAGTTTTTTACTCTTTTACTTTTATTTATATCATTTTTATATGGAGAAACAAGATTGAAAATAGCAACATATAATGTAGAAAATCTTTTTGATTTACAAAAAAAAGGATATAAATATGAAGAGTATAAACCATATACAAAATCCCTTTGGAATAAAAAAAACTATAAAATAAAGCTAAAAAACATATCTCGTGTTATCAAAGATATAGATGCAGATATAATAGCCTTACAAGAGATTCATTCAAGAAAAGCACTCTTAGATTTAAGATTTACTCTAAAACAAAAAGGTCTATATTACAAATATTATTTTATTTTAAATAAAAAAAATACAACTACTAAAATAGCTATACTAAGTAAAATTCCATTTATCTATACTAAAGAACTTTTTGTTACATCTTCGTACAAATATAGAAATATTCTTGAGGTAAAATTTAAAATAAAGAATAAAGATTTATTTATACTTGTAAATCACTGGAAATCTAAAAGTGGACCTGAAAGTATGAGAATTAAATCAGCTAAAGTTTTAAGAGATAGAGTTAAGCAAATAGGGTATGATAAAAATATAATCTTATTAGGAGATTTCAACTCTCACTACGAAGAGTATAAAATATTTAAGAAAAAAAGAAAACACAATGATACAAACGGAAAAACCGGTATAAATCATGTATTAAGAACTCTGAAAAATACAAAAGATTCTCTACATGTAGAGATAAAAGAAAATAGTTTTTATAATCTTTGGTATGACACAAAAGTAAAAAAAAGATATACATATATTTATAGAGGAAAAATAGAAGCACTTGATAATATACTTATATCTAAATCATTACTAAATAAAAAAGGCATTTCATATATACATAATAGTATAAGTAACTTTTCAAAAAATTATGTATTGAAAAAAAATAAAATCTATAGATGGCAAACAACTTATGGACGAATAAGAAAACACAAAGGCAAAGGTTACTCAGATCATTTAGCTGTAAGTGCAAAGTTTGTTGTGAACTAAAACACCAGTTTATCTCTTTACCGTCATTCTGAACTAGATTCCGTGTCAAGCACGGAATGACGAAGTAAAAAA
>Ga0256827_10001582_pt1 | contig 14617 bp, 5 predicted proteins | sample CV84metaG_FD_185977 | JGI IMG/M metagenome (GOLD analysis project Ga0256827, IMG submission 185977) | Hydrothermal vent microbial communities from East Pacific Rise, Pacific Ocean - CV84 | ecosystem: Environmental > Aquatic > Marine > Hydrothermal vents | place: Pacific Ocean: East Pacific Rise... | reverse complement strand
TGGAAATACTAGAACTCAAACACAAAGTGTAACAATAGATACTTCTTCTTACATTACTATTACAAATGTAGCAGGTGATAATCTAGTAAGTCAAAGTGAAATAGATGCAGGTATAATTATATCTGGTACAACTGATTTTGAAAATGGTAGAGATATAACTATTATTATAAATGGTCAAGAGTATAATACCACTTCTACAGGTTCTACTTTTAGTATAGATATTAATTCATCTGTATTGTCTAACTTAGATGAGATAAATTATCTTGTGAGTATAAAAGCAGGGCAAACTGATGTCGCTGGAAATGAAGCACCATCAAATATCACAGTAAATATGACACTTGATAAGTATTCTGATGATTATCAAGATACAGAACTTTTAACACCAAATACAACAATAACATCAAGTTTGCATGAACTAGGTGGAGATGTCGATCTTTTTAGACTTGATTTTAATGCCTCAAGAGGGTATTTTACTGCTAGTTCATCAAATGATGAAACAAAAGTTTCATTGGTGCATTTTGATGGAGAAATTATAGATGATAACAATAATACAAATGTAAGTAGTGTACTAGATAAAGGTATCTATTATCTTAAAATAGTAGGTGAAGATGAAAATACTTCAGGTGAGTATAATGTAACTACTACATACACTGCTTTTGACCTAGAGTATGATAAAAATGTATCGGTGAAGATTGAGGAAAAGTATTCTGATACTAATATTAATAATATTACAAATCTATCATTTATCAATCAATCTAGCAAATATATTCAATATACTAGTGATAATACAAATCATTATCTAAATGTTGGAGATGAAAGTAATGTTACAAATGCTAACTTTTCTGATGATATTGATACTACTCTTTTAACATCAAGAGTTGAGTTAGTATCTAAGGATAATTATAATCTAAGTATTAGTAATAATTATATGTCATTGGTAAATAGTACAACCAATGATACTAAAGTATTAAACAGATACCAAGCGGATGATTTTTATATTAACAATAATATACTTTATACTATCTCTAGTACAGATGGTATGACTATGTATGATATTACAGATATTCAAAATATAAAGCTTTTAGGACACAATGCTACAAACGGTATATCAATTATTGCTAATGATCGTTATGCTTATGTTGGTTCGGCTACTTATTTTAAAGTATTTTTAATCTCTCAAGATCTACCAGATAACGATGTGAACCTACCAACAATTGAGATAGGTAAATCACTTGATATCAATAACTATGCTTATGAGGTTGATGTAGATTATTTTCAAGTGATACTTGATAAAAGTGGAGCTTTAAAGTTTACAAGTAGTGGCGTAGTAGCTGGAAATGAGTTAAATATCTCAATAGATGGTGATGCTGCTGTTGATTTTAATAATGCAGATGTATCAAAAACATTAACTCCTGGTATCTATACAATAAAAATATCTGGAAATAATAATGTTGCGGATGGAAATTATAATATCAATGTTGCATTGGATACGGCTGATACAAAGATTGATAAAGTAAGAGGTTATATAAAAGATGAGGTAGATATAAATATCACTGCAACTAATACCACTACTTCTGGAACTTTAGTAAGTGATAGTGATGTAGATCTATATAAATTTGAATTAACAAAAAGTACATTGATAGAGTATAGTGTTGATAATAATAAAACTGTAGAGTTGATACAAGTTGACTTAAACACTAGTGGTATTTTTGCTTCAGAAGAAAATATTTCTAAAAGTTATTTAGAAAGTGGGATATATTATTTAAAAGTAAGTGGTGATGAGGGTGACTATACTATAACTACAAAGTTTACTTCACAATCAGATAACAATATCAACTTAGTAGATAGATACTCAACAGTAGATATAGGTTCGACTATAAGCTTTTTAACTGTATCTCAAACTAAAGGGCAAGTAAATATTGTAGATGATAGTGGTGCAATGAAAATATATAATATAAGTACAGGTGAGATAATAGAGATATCTCCAAAAGATGCTTATAGAATAAGTTATAAATCATTTACAACTGTGGGAAATACTATTGAGGCTATATATCAAGATGGTACAATATGGAAAAAACAGATCTTAGATATATCAAGTAGTTTATCAAGTCCTGAAGTGGTATCGGTAGTAACACTTACAGAGAATCCAAATCCACCTAAAACAACTATAGTAGTAAATGATCTTACTTATGCTACAACAGCTACTAATGGTATATCGATTAGCAATGATCAAGGGATAGTTAGCTATATCACATATATGCAAGGGGTTACCAATATAGATGAGTTTGGTGAAAAACTATATGCTAGTCAAGGTACTAAGCTTGGTATTGTAGATATTAGTAGTGATTATTCAAACTATAAAAGTGGTGCTTCAACAATATATCTTAATAGATCTATTGAGGGTGGACTAATAGGTGATGATGTAGATTATTTTAGAATTGTATTAAATAATACGGGTGATTTTAATGTAACAGTTGATAATAGTGATGTAAATTGTACATTGTATAAAGATACTAATAGTACCCCTTTATCATGTGATACTGCTACTAGATCTGCTGGGAATTATTATATAAAATTAAATTCTGATCAAGATTCTATAGTTTATAACTTTACTACATATCAACAATTTGATGATCATCTTGATACTTTAAATTTTAGCGGTGATCAAAATCTAACAGTAGTAAGCAACAATAGTGTTAGTGGTAATATTGTAAACAGTGATGATATCGATTACTTTAAAGTTGTTTTAGATGCGAGAGATAGTTTAGATATTAATATCACTGATGGATTTAGTGCAGAACTTTATTCAGAAGGTGGATCACTTATAGATCAAATTGATGGTGAGTATTTAGTAAATAGCTATGGTGAGTATTATATTAAAGTATCAGCTGATACTACTACAAGTGGAGATTATGATTTTACTATCTCAACAAACACAAAAGATGTAGAGATATTTATAGATAAGTCAGATATCCCAAATAAGCAGATGTCTACAATTGAAACAAATGGTGATGTAGTATCATTAAAAAGATATGGTAGCATACTTTATGTGTTGGATAGTGTTGATGGGTTTATGATAGTTGATATTAGTGATATAAAACTTCCTAATATATTATCAAGATATGAAACTGTAGGTACACCAAAAGACTTTTTAATAAGTGGTACTTATGCGTATATCGCCGAGGGTGATAGTGGTATTGAGATTTTGGATATTAATAATAACAATATCAATATAGTAAGTAGATACAATACAGAAGGTGTTGCATACAATATAGCAGTTGATAATGCTACAAATAAAGTTTATATAGCAGATGGTACAAATGGATTGGTAACATTAAATATTGCAAACCAAGAATCACCAATATTGATATCATCTACTGATACTAATACAACTGATATCAATATCACTGATATTGCATTTACTAATGGGACATTGTATCGATCTGATTATGTTAATAATAGTGGTAAAAATATTATAGCAACCAATGAGTATCTTTATATAAGTGAAGGTAGTACTCTTAAAATATACGATGAGGCTAATACTACAAATGCATTAGCTGGATATATTGTCGATGAAACGATCAATAGTATTTCACTAATCGATAACTTTATCTATGCTAGTTGTGATAATAATACATATATTTTAAATATAAAAGATAGTGCAAATATTACACTTGATAATACAATTACAAGTAAATTATTTGATGTAAGTAACTCATTTGATTATGCTTTTTATGGTAGAACAAATCAAGTAGAGATAGTAGAGATATCGGCGGATTACTCAGATACATTTAAAACAGCACAAGATGTTGACTTTGACACAGAGGTTAAAGGGCAAATAGTAAGAACAAGAGCTACAGATAAAGATATCTTTAAATTTCAAACAAACTATACAGGTGTGTTATCAATTTCAAGTTCATCTATGAGTGTTGATGGTAAGGTATCAGTTTATTCAAGTAGTACAGATGCTATGAGAGCGGCAATGGTACAAGATAAAACAGAAGATATATCTTGGAGTAGTTTAACACCATTGAAAAGTATCGATATGAATGATAGCTTTGATATGAATTTAACAGATTTAACACTAAATGCAGCTACTTTTTATGTAGTAGTTGAAGATGGAAGAGATAATCAAATTGGTGGTAACTACCAATTTAAACTAGACTTTAATACAAGTGGAGATCAGTATATTGATATTATCAATAGTGATACACTAAATTTTGTATCTATAGATGGTGGGGTTATTGAAGACTCACTTTATGGTACAGGTAGAGATATCGATTTTATGGATATAAATATATCTCAAAGATCAATTTTAACATTTAAACAAAGTGGTGATATTATCCCTAGAATATCTATCTATTATCCTGATGGAACACAAATGACAAATACTGTAGATCAAAATGGTACACAGTTTGATATTGAATTAAATAGTGGAATATACAAGTTGAAAATAGATGGTTTTTATGAAGATCAAAATGGTAACTATAAGATATCAATAGATTCTAAACCAGTTGATGATATTGTTATTGATAATGGTTTGAGTGATATAAATATTGAAAATATTGTTGATATTAAATTTATAGGAAATTATATATTTGTTTTAAGACCAGATTCTATAGCAAAATATACCCATCTGTTAGTAGAAAAAAGTTTAGAGTATACTAGCTTTGATACTACAAATGAAAACAATAAGTTTTTTATCTACAATGATTTAACTGCTCAAGATAAGTTTATAAGCTATATCTCAACAGCTGATAATCTGGAGATGAGTCCAAATATTGCTTCGATGAGTATGGATACTTTTATACCAGCTGATATTGATATTTTAACAACACAAACTCAAACAAAATTGGCAAGTGATACTATATTGCCATACTTAAAAGTGCAACATATCTCATATAATAAGATACTATATCTATATGATGGTGCTTTAACATTACAAATAAGAACTATGGGTAATACAAATATGACATCATATCCTGTAGGAAATTTAGGTAAAATAGAAACTATAAGTAATAGTGATGGATCAGACATAGTATATGCAGTAGATAATAGTGCAGGTGGTAATATAGCAATTTTAGAGATAACATTAGATACAGATGGTAAACCTGTAGTATCATCTCAATCAACATTAACATTAGGTGCAGAAGATATATCTGCATTGGTAGTTGATGAAAAAAATGCTCTATTACTTGTAGGTGTCGATCAAAAGTTAAAATTGTATGATATAACTGATAGATTTAATCCTGAATTGAAAAAAGAGTTTGATTTTGCAAATGAAGAGTTTGCTGGTACACCATCTAGTATATATCTAAAAGATGATAAAATATATGTGATAATCCCTTCAAAAGGTATCATTATGTTGGACAATCCAGAAGATGGTGGATTAGCAGTTATAAATACAATTTTAAATATCGGTAAAGATATTGACAATGTATTTACAGCAGATCACAGAACTGTAAACTATACATCAAAAGAGAATAATACGACAAGATTAAAAGTATATTTCTTTGAAGATACATTCGGTGATGGGGAATCATCATCTATTATGACAGGGCTAAAAGATGGTGAAGAGGTTCAAGAGGGTTGTTTTATAGCAACAGCAGCTTATGGTAGTTATTTTCAAGATCATGTTAAGGTATTAAGAGATTTTAGAGATAATATTTTACTTACAAATGGTGTTGGTAAAGAGTTTGTGGAGTTGTATTATAGATATTCTCCATCTATTGCTCATAGTATTGCACAAAATGAGTTTGCTAAGATGCTAGTAAGAGTGGTGCTTACACCAATTGTGTATATGATAAAATATCCAATGTATGGATTGATGTTTATCTTATTTGGTTTGTTATTGAGAATGCAGTATTTAAAAAGAAAAGGGGTTGTTGTATGATAAAGGTAATAATTGGTACAATTATTTGTATAGGTGTTAGTTTAAATGGATCAAGTGTTTATAATACAAATATGGATAAAAAAGAGTACTATAGTGTAGATACTGAGAATAAAGAAAGATATAAAACAATGTCAAAAATACTAGATCAATTTATCACATCTCAAGCTAGTGATAAATTAATAAGAGAATATAAAAATGGTATATTAAAATTATCAGAAGAAGAGTTAGAGCTAGAGCGTGAAAATAAAGAGAATGAAAAAGAGAAAGAGAAATCTTTAAAGAAAAGTAAGGTAGTAAAAAATGCAACAAAATAATTTAAATAGATATTTTTTAAAAAGTTTGATGGCTATTGGATTGATTGCTACAAACCTATATGCAGAAACAAATACTGATAATACATTCCTAAAAAACTCATGGACAAGTTTAGGGTATAGTAATGCTAAAGATGTGATGATGGGTGGAGCTACAACAGCTACAGGGAAAGGTCCGAGTGCTTTGTTTACAAATCCAGCTGGATTATCTACAAATTACACTTTTGGTATATATGCGACTGCTTCACAAATAGATCATCTAAATGCTACAGGATCTACTAATGATGAAGAATCATTATCAACTACACAAGAGGTGCTACCTGCTGATAATACAGCTGTTGGTATCTTTTATGATTCATTTGTAGTTGAGGTTAAGCCAGATAAACATATAGCAGTTGGTTTAGCGTATGGATTAGAAACAAACTATGGATTGTTTTCAATAGGGGCAAATGTCGTTAAAGATCAAACTACAGAAGAAAACTATAAAGAGTTTGGTACGGGTGATTATTATACTGGTGGATTTCAGTACCAAAAAAGTTTTGTTGGTATCGAAAATCTATATGCATTTTATTTTGGAGTTTCAAAAAAAGGGCAGGGTGTTTCACAATATGAAGACCAAGTAGTATATAAGCTATCTCCAATAGTACAAAAGATTGGTTTTGGTTTTGAAACAAACTGGGGTTCAAGCTCTCTATTATTGACAGTAGATCAATCAACACAATCATGGCTACATTTTGATGATACATTAAATATTATGGCTATTGGTCTAAAATGGATGATGTTTGATGGTTTTAGTATGGCTATAGCACATAGTGATTTGACTTATGATACAGCGGTTCCAAGTTTGGATAGTGGTACTACGAATAGTGTAGGTTTAGAATTGGGATTGTGGAAGCTTAATATTGCACTTGCAGCTATGCAAAAAGAGATATTAAATGATACAGGTGATGTATATATTCAAGAAAATAGTCTGCATGCAGATGTATCGTTTGCATTTTAGGGGTTGAAGATGATAAAAAAATTAAATTTAATAGTATTAGCAGTATTATTTACGATGACAAATATGATGGCACAAAGTAGTTATTATTACTATCCAAAATCAAAAGCTGATTGTACAAAAAGAGGTATGAAGCCTATGAAGGCAGCAAATGGTTCTTTGATATGTAGGGGAGATGATATATCTAAAGTTGTTAAAAAAACAAAACCAGTCAAAGCCAAACCAGTTAAGGTACAAAGAACAAAAAGTAAAAAAAGTGGTAAGTCTGTAAATAAGAAAAAGATAAAAACATATACAAAGTTTGAGAAATCTTTTGTAAACCATATCGCTTATAATCATTATGAAAAAGCTGTAAAATTGATGTTTAATAAACAACATAAATTGGCTTATGAGGAAGCTATAAAAGCAAAAGATATTTATGATAATACAACTTCTAAAGAGAAATTAATAGACTTGCCATATATCCCTGGGTATTTAAGAGAGAGTGCACAAACTCCAAGTAGAATATATTATAAAATTATCAAGCAAAATGAGTATCAAATCAATAGACTTATAAGAAAGATTAAGCTTTTGAACCCACCAATACCAATGGTGATAATCAATAAAACTAGTACATATATTGAGATAAAAGTTACAAATTATGGTGATACTCCACTAGATAAGTTTGCTGTTGAGGTAAATTATGAAACATTAAAAGTGTTTAATAAAATTTATCCTAAAAAAACAAAAATATTTAGAGTCAATAAAAGTGTAAATATAGAGCAATTATCATTTAAAGAAGAATATGGTTTTGCACCTAAAACAACAGAATATACTCAAGAATAGAGGGGAATAGTATGTATAAAAATATAATAGCGAGCATATTAGTAGCAGCAGTAATGACAGGTTGTCTTTCACCAAATCTTTTAAGATTTGGTGAGTTGGATAGTGATATAGCAAATGAAGATAATATTAAAAATAATCTACAAGGAAATATTTTAACAATTTCTACTTCACCAGATACAGAGAGTATGACAGTAGTATTACCAAAAAATAATTTAACAGTAAGGGTAAAAGTAGCTATACCAAATGTAGAAGATATTTTATATATGAATATTAAATCATTAGGAGAGTTTAAAATTGATAAGTTAGTAAGAAGAGTTTCAAAATTAGAGTTATTAGATGATACACAAGATGGATGGATCTTTGAGCCATCGGTTGAAAAAAATATGGTAACACTACAGCTATATTTACCATCGATCTACTTATATAAAAATCATTTTGAATTAAATCTTGATTTTGCATATAAAAGAGATTCGCGTTCTTTAAGAGATGAGATCAAACTTAATTTTATCAAACAACAATATTATGTGATTCATAATGAAAAAGACAATGATTATCAACATCCAATGTATGGGGATTGGGATGAATACTGTGAAGCAACAACAAATAGCAATATCGATCCTAAAATAGATCAACAAATTAAAGATTTAAATAAAAATAGAGTTGATGAAGAGATTGTAACAACATTAAAGAGTATTTGTAAGTAATGAAAAAAATGATTAAAAACTTTGTACTTTTATGTTCTTTAGTTTTATTTATACCAATTACATATTCACAAGCTTCTAGTGTATCATCATTGGAAGCACCTCGTATTTTGTATATAAATATAAATACTTTAAAGAAAAAGCAAGTTATGTCAAGAGGGAAAGCAGGGAAAAACTCTAAGGTTCAGATTGTTTTTTTACATAATTCAAATAAAAAGTTTGTAGTAAATACCAAAGCAAATCAGTATGGAATATGGACAATTTATGGTGGAGATATCAAAACAAAATTTTTAGATGGTTTATACACCATGAAAGTTAGTTATACAACTAGTTCAAACAAACGAAGTCAAGTGGTTACAAAAACACAGCTAAATAGATATATTACAATACCTAGTTCTATAAAGCTAAATGATGGGAAAAGTAAAAGACTATCAGATAATATGATCAATAGATATGAATTGAAAAGTTTATATATAAGTGGTAAGGTAGCATTTGGGAGTATTATAAAATCGATATACATTTACAATGAAAAATACCCAAGTAAAAAGTATTCGATCCAAACTTCAAGAATTAAGATAAATAATCAAGATCGTACATTTAGAATTGGTAATGCTCAAATACCTTTTAATGGATTAAAAGATGGTAAAATCGTTCTAAAATTACTACTTAGTAATAGAGATAGAAAGATTATTTCACGAGTGTCAATAGTGTATAAAGATACACAAGCACCTTTACCACCTAAAGTTATCAATAAAATAAAAGCAGAAAATATGGCGTATGCAAAATCAAATAATATAATAGTATTTGATGGAACAGCAGAACCTAGCTCAATAATAAAAGCTAAAATTTATAATGAAAAGTATAAAAATAAATTTATAATAGTAAAAGTAAAAACAGCTAAAAATGGGCATTGGCAAATATTGGGTAAAGATGTAAATATCGATAAGATCAAAACTGGTAAAATAGAAACATTATTTACACAATTTGATAAAGCAGGAAATCAATCAAAATCGATCAAAATAAAAACACATAAAAAAGATGTTTATCTGTTTGATAAGAATAATAAGATAATTCCTGCTGAAGATTATATGCCAGTTTATACTATTGATTCTGTAAATGACAAGATAAAATCTATTGTAGTTGATGATCAAAATATTATTGCAGGGTCTTATGAATTTTTATACTTCTTTGACAAACTAACAGGAAAGCTAAATAAAAAGATTGAGATCAAAAAACAGTGGGTAAATAGTATAGTGATTTATCAAAACAATATTATAATCGCACTTGACGGTGGTAATATTCAAATCAGAGATAAAAGTACAGGAAAATTATTTAAAAATATAAGTACTAGTAAAAATGGTGTATCAATTTTAAAATTGGCTGTAGATCAAAAAACAAACAGATTGATATCATCATCTACAAATGGAGATGTTTTTATTTATGATTTAAAAACTTATAAAAAATTGTATACTCTAAATAAACATCAATGGGATGTTGCATCATTGGCAATAAAAGGTGATACACTTTATACAGGAAGTGATGATCATAGTATCAAGATGTGGAGTTTAAAAACAGGTAAATTACTAAAAAATATAAAATCAGCACACAATGGTGCAATAAATGCTATTTTAATATATAAAAATTTATTGATATCTGGAAGTGATGATAAACTTATTTATATTAGAGATCTAAGAACTGGTAAGCTTATGCATATTTTAAAAGGTCATAGAAAAGGTATCACTGCATTAAAAATCAATCACGATATTTTGGTTTCTACATCAAAAGATAGATCTTTGATACTATGGAATATAAATACATTTGAAAAATTAAAACAACTAAAAGGTCATAATAAAAGTATCTTATGTATGGATATTAACAATGAAAATATTGTAACAGGATCGATGGATTATAAGATAAGAGTATGGGGATATGATGAGAGCTTAATTGGAGATAATGGAGTTGATGAGAGTACATTAGCGAAATATGCTTTAATTAAAAGTTTAAAATTAAGTAACAATACAATTACAGCACTTGGACAAACAGAAAATGAGATAGTATTTTCTACAAAAGGTTATATCTACTTTTACAATAATATGACATACAAATTTGTGAAAAAATATACAACTTTGGATAAAGTATTTGCAAATGTAAAAAAAGGTAAAAAATCAAAAGATTCAGCAGATGGTGAAGATGATTGGGGTGATTCTGAAGAGAAATCAACCAATGATTCTGATGGATGGACAACACAAAATGACGATGATGAAGATACAAAGCCAGGTTGGGAAGAAAAGATAGAGTTAAAAGAGCAACTTCGTGAAAAACGGGCAATGAGTACTTTACAATGGATCAATGATATTAGTATAGATGGTACAAAACTAATCGCAGCTTTAGGGTACAAAAATCTTAAGATATGGGATATTGAGAGAAATAGAGCAGTAGTGTTAGTAGAAGCACATGATAACTCTGTACTTAGTATAACTGCCTTAGATGATAGCTATATTACATCATCGGCAAGTGGTGTTGTAAAAATATGGTCAAATGAGGAAGATGAAGCTCTTACTACGATTGAAGCACATCAATGGGATGTAAGAACTACAGCAGTTGATGATGGTAAACTATATACAGGTAGTGATGATTATAGTATCAAAATATGGGATATGGAATCTGGTGATCTTATAAAAGTTATCAAATCAGCACATTATGGTAGGATAACAAAAATCATCATAAGTGATAAATATATTATCTCATCATCTACAGATGGGACAATCAAATTTAGAGATAAAATAGATGGTAAACTAGTAAAAACATTGATAGGGCATAAAAAAGCAGTCAATACTATGGTTGCAGATGAAAATTTTCTTATTAGTGGTTCTGATGATGCTACGATTAAGGTATGGGATATCAATAATGGAGATCTTGTATCTACTCTAAAAGCTGGACATAAAAAAGGTGTAACTGCTTTAATGCTAACTGATGATTATATTATCTCAGGTGGAAAAGATAAAAAAATAAGTGTATGGAAATATTATGAATAATTTGAAGTTTTTGAAAAAGTTTATTACATTGGTAATGATTTTGGTTACTGAGTGTTTATTTGCAGATCAAGGTACAGTATTGATCTCAAATTCACAAGTCTATGATACAAATATTACAGCATATTCTATCACTACAGATGGTACTAATACTTATGTAGCAAATGGTACAAATGGTATAGTTGTATTAGAAAATAATATGTCATTGAAGTATAATTATAGTATCGATGCAAATATCACAAGCTTGAAGGTTGATGAAGGGTATATTTATGCAATCTCAACTGATAAACAATTGTATGTATTTGAGATATTAGATGATAATTTATCACAACAAGATACTTTAGCATTATCAGGTGATATTAATAATATTTTAGTAAAAGATGATTATGTTTATGTTGCTAATGGTGATAATGGTATTAAGATAGTAGATACTAGAGTAAAAACAGATATTAAACTAGATGGTACACTATCTACAACAGATGCTAAAGATCTTGAGATAAAAGGTGATACACTATTTTTAGCTGATGGTTGGGGTGGATTTAAAACAATTAATATAGCTGTATTAAATGACCCAGATATCATAAGTACTGTTGATGGTAATATAATTGAGTTGGCGATTGATGGTAATAGTTTATTTACATTAGATTCTGATGGTGTAAGTTTAAATGGATATGATATCACTAATGCTATCAATCCAATTTTGAAAACTACAACAGCTTATGATTTGGTAAATAATACAAGCAATATGTTTGCCTATGATTCAAATCTTTATGCAAAACAAAATAGTCAAATAAGTATATATTCAACAATTGATTTAACAACTATTGTTACTAATGGAAATTATAATAAAAATATCAATGATATAATGCTTTATAGCTCTTATGCATATTTAGCAACATCAACTAGTATAGAAAAAGTTTTATTTGATTCTGATTTTCCAGATGATATAGATCAATCAAATGTAAATGATAATACAATTACATTAAGTGATGATATTCCAGAAGTGATAAAAAAGGGTATATTGCCACTTAAAGAAGATGATATTGATATTATTAAAGTCAATCCAAATGTTGGGGCATTGACAATTGATTTGGTTAGTACACCTTATGATGTCAATTGTACATTGTATGATAGTAGTAGTACTCTTGTAAAATCTGTTATAAGTAATGCAGGAGTGATTAAAGATTTTATCAACAATGTTGATGGTGGTACATATTATATTGAGATAAAACCTCTTGTACCAAACGATGCAGCATCTATTGATTATACTCTTACTATGGGGTTTGCAAGTGATGCAGAATCAAATATAATAGAAACAGCATCATTGATAACTTTTGATGAATTTATAAGTGGAAATATCATAACAAGTGCAGATAAAGATATGTTTAAGGTATATGCTTCAGGAAGAGGTACTATAACTGTTGATAGTGAACAAACTATCAAAGTATCTTTGTATGATAATCAAAATAATCAAGAGATAATATCAACAACTCCAACAGATATTTCAAAAGCACCACCTGAGAGTTTTAAGGTGGATCATGCGGGGTATTATTTTGTAGAGATTAGTAGTACTGTAACAGGTTTGGATTATGTATTTACAACTACTTTTGCACCAAATCAAGATAAAATAGATTATGAAGATGTAAGTTTACCATCGTTAAAGTTATTAGAAACACCTAATATGTCAAATATTGGTGCTATGACTTTTGATGCTTCTTATGTATATTTTGGAACATCTACAGCTATTACTAAAAGAGAACGAGATGCAACTTTAACTACAATAGATACATTTACTACAAATAAGCAAGTAAATGATATGATTGTTGTTGGTAATTTTTTATATGCAGTGTTTAATGATGGGTATTTAGGAAAATATAGTATAAAAGATAATACGATAACACAAATTGATATCAAACAAATAGCACAAAATCAAAATTTAAATAATATAATAGTAGATGGAAATTTTGCTTATGTAGCCTCTTCGACTAACTTATATAAAGTAGATATCTCTACTAGTACTATCAAAGATCCAGAGTTTAGTTATGCTAGTACTGATACTATTAATGATATTGCATTAAGATACAATCAATGGAATAAGCAAGGTATCACTACAAAAACAAGAAATTGTTATGTATACTTAGCTACAACTGATGGTATAAAAGTTTATAGTGCAGATGAGGAAGCATTACTAGAAACATATAATAAAACAGGTATTGATATATCAAAGATACAGCTAGATAACAATCGATTGTATGCTACTTTAAATAATGACTTAGTGATATATGATATTAGTGTGCCTGTTTATGCTTCTGAATTATCACGATATACTTTAGCTACAACACCTGCTGATATTGCTTTAGAATCTAATAAAATATATTTAGCACCTAGTTTACAAGTAGTGGATATCTCTGATGAAAAAAATATAAAGTTCTTAAAAGCTAATAATAATTCAGAAGAGAGTTCATTGATAGTAAGAGATGGTATTAGTTATTGTATAAATAGTGATTTAGCTCTTAGTAGATATGAGATAAATAATGATTATGAAGATGATAACACTACTGAAATATCAGTAGCTATTGATGGTACAATTACTGGAAATATATCATCTATTATTAGTAATTATACTTCAAATGGTGAGCAAGATAATGATTATATTAGAGTTGATCTAAAAGATAGTGGTACTTTAAAAATTGATTTTACTAGTAGTTCTAATGATATCAATTATACAACTACATTTTTGAATTTTCAACAAGATATGAATAATTCAGTTGTAGCAGGAAGATATTATATTATCGTAAGTGGAGCAAATACAGATGACTATGGAAATTATAGTTTTAATTTAAATTTTACAGCAGATG
>Ga0256827_10001581_pt1 | contig 14618 bp, 16 predicted proteins | sample CV84metaG_FD_185977 | JGI IMG/M metagenome (GOLD analysis project Ga0256827, IMG submission 185977) | Hydrothermal vent microbial communities from East Pacific Rise, Pacific Ocean - CV84 | ecosystem: Environmental > Aquatic > Marine > Hydrothermal vents | place: Pacific Ocean: East Pacific Rise... | reverse complement strand
TATCTCTCCATCACTAGAACTTAAAAAATCAACACCAAAAAGTTTAAAACCAATATCTTTCTCTTTTATAGCTTTTAGTAACTTAGGCATAAGTTGTGATATGTAAGTATTTACCTGTGGACACTCATCTATAAACACTACACCTTTTTTATCTATATGGTTCATAGCATAGTGTATATCATCATCCATATGCCATATCTTAAACTCACTACGGGAACGATAATGTGATGTAGGAGATCTATATACAGATATATCACCACTATAAAAATCTCTAAAACGATCTTTATTTAGCTCTATCTTTTGTTCTATCTGTCCATCATAACCAGATTCAAAAACTCTACAAGCTCCACACTCTCCAAAATATTTACATTCCAAAAAAGACTCCTATTTTATTGAGGCAATCAAGTTACCTATAAGCAAGTTCCAACCATCTATAAGTACAAACACAAGTATCTTAAACGGCAAGGATATCATAACTGGTGGAAGCATCATCATACCCATAGACATGAGTATAGAGGCAACAACCATATCTATAACCAAAAATGGTAAAAAGATTAAAAAACCTATCTCAAATGCAGTTTTTATCTCACTTATAACAAATGCAGGTATCACGATAGATAAAGGAACATCTGCAACAGTTTGAGGATTTTTCATCTTTCTTATACGAAAGAATAGTGCTAAATCCTTATCTCTTGTATTTCTTATCATAAAATTTTTAAATGGTAAAGCTGTCTTATTAAAAGCTTCTTCATAGCCTATCTCTTGGGCAATATATGGTTTTATACCAGCTTCATATGCTTTTGTACCAACTGGCTCCATAACAAAAAATGTAAGTATCATAGCAAGCATAACTAAAAGTTGCGTTGGTGGAACTTGTTGTGTACCCATAGCCTGTCTTAGAAAACCAAACACTATCACAAATCTTGTAAAAGTTGTCATAACCAAAACCATAGAAGGTGCTAAAAAAAGTAATGTTAAGACAACTAAAACATTTAAAGATGATACAAGTTGTTGTGGTGTATCAGGAGCTGCTAAATTAAAATTCATAGTAGGTATAGTTACACTCTCAGCTCCAAATAAAAAACTAGGAACTAAAAGTACTAATAATACGATTTTTATCATTATTTAGCGTTTGCCTTGTCTAGTATAGATAGATTCTTTTTAACATCATTTTCATTCTTTTTACCATAAAAATGTATTTCAACACGACGATTTTTTTCTCTACCACTTTCTGTAGCATTTGTAGCTACAGGCTTATACTGGGCAAAACCTGTAGCACTAAGTCTACTAGGATCTACTCCATCTAGTACAAGTTCATGAAGAACAGATATAGCACGAGCAGTTGAAAGTTCCCAATTATCTTTGAACGGACTTCCCACTCCAGGACCTGTATTATCTGTAAAACCTTGAACATTAACTTCCATATCATTTGGCAATTCTTCAACTATTAAAGCTATACGTTTTAAAAATAAAAGAGCATCCTGATTTTCAATAGTTGCACTACCTGGTTTAAATAATAACCCAGATGGCAACGCAATAGTAAAACCTTCTTGAGCTTCTTCTACTGAGATTGTAGGTCCTTGTGATTCTTCCATCATCTCATTTGCATCAGATACAGCCTGTTGAACTCTATTTACTGTTTCACTTGTTTCATCCTGAGAGTCTATTGGCGTAGATTCTTGTATACGCTGATGTGAAATTTCTGTTTTAGTACCACCCTCTAACACACTCATAGCACCAGAGAGTGACCCTATAGCTTCTGAAACTTTTTTAGCATCCATACTTGACATGGAGAGTAAAAGAACGAAGAAACAAAGTAGAAGGGACATCAAGTCCCCAAAGGCAGCTAGCCAAGCTGGTAAACACTCTTCACATTCGGGACATTTATCTTTAGCCATCTAATTCTCTATTAGTCAAATTGACTTACACGGTTAGCAGGAGCTAAATATGCTAAAAGTTTTGCTTCTAAAACACGAGGAGCATCACCTGATTGAATAGACATAATACCAGAGATAATCATCTCTTTTACCATATTTTCATCATCATTTCTAATTGCAAGGATATTATAAATAGGTGTACCAAAAACGTTACCGATAATAGCACCATACATGGTAGTAAGTAAGGCAACCGCCATAGATGGTCCAATAGCTGAAGGATCTGCCATATTTAGAAGCATGGCAACAAGACCAATAAGTGTACCAACCATACCCATCGCACCGGCAAGACCTGCCCATTGGTTAAAGATAGCACCATGTATCTTATGACGATTACTTGTTTGTTCCATATCTATCTCTAAAAGTTCACGTATAGTATCTGGTTCACTTCCATCAATAGCCATTGAAAGACCTTTTTTAAGGAATTCATTTTCTTCATTATTTACATCACCCTCTAGGGAAAGGATTCCATCTTTTCTAGCCTTTGTTGCGAACTCAACAAGTTTTTTTATAAGTTCTTCAACATTTTCTTCACCTGGCTTGATAGCTTTCATAAAAACTTTTGTAAACTGTTTCATCTGATCTGGTCTAAATGAAACCATCAAAGCACCAATAGAACCACCCACAACGATAAGAACAGAAGGGATATCTATATATGCACCGACACCAACACCCATAATCATAGCACCTAAGAGAAGTGCCATAATTAAAACAATACCAATGACCGTACCTAAATCCATTCAAAAACCTCTACATAATAATTGCAAAAATTATATCATTTTTATTAAAATATTGGCTTAAAATAAAAGATAGGTAATAAAATGGTACAATTACAACTAAATTTAAAATAGAGATCAAGAACATCAAATGAAAAATAAAATTAGTATAATAATCCTTGCGGCAGGAAAAGGTAGTCGTATGAAATCATCTAAAGCAAAAGTGCTTCACGATATAAGTGGAAAACCTATGCTTTATCATATCATAAAAGCATCTCGTAAAATTTCCAATGATATAACTGTAGTTATTGCCCATCAAAAAGAAACTGTACAAGAAAGAATGGAATCATACTTTAATGATATAAACTTTGTGATACAAGATGCAGAAAAATTCCCAGGAACAGGTGGTGCTATGAAAAACATAGCACCAAAAAATGAAAAAGTTCTTGTTTTAAATGGAGATATGCCACTAATAACTACTGATGCACTACAAGGTTTTTTAACAAATGATGCTGATATTATTATGTCTATATTCAACTTGAATAATCCAACTGGATATGGTAGAGTCATCATAAAAAATGATGAAGTACAATATATAGTAGAACAAAAAGATGCTTCAGAAGATGAATTAAAGACTACAACTGTCAATGCAGGTATCTACGCTTTTAGTAAAGATGTTATCAAAAAATACATACCATTACTTGATAATAATAATGCCCAGGAGGAGTATTATCTAACAGATATTATATCTATGGCAAAAAAGGATTCTCTTAAAATCTCACCACTTTTAGTTGATGAAGAGCATTTTAAAGGTGTAAACTCTAAAAAAGATTTATCAGATTCTGAAGAGATTATGCAAAATAGAATAAAAACAAAATGGATGGAAATGGGTGTAAGTATGAAATTACCATCAACTATATATATAGAAGAAAGTGTAATATTTGAGGGTGAATGTAGCTTAGAAAACGGTGTTAAACTTAGTGGTGAAACACTTATATCCAATTCTATTATAAAAGCTCATTCTATTATAGAAGACAGTATAGTTAAAAACTCTGATGTTGGACCACTTGCTCATCTAAGACCTGCCTCTGTTTTAGAAAACACACATATAGGTAACTTTGTAGAAGTTAAAAAATCTTCTCTAAAAGGGGTAAAAGCTGGACATTTAAGTTACCTTGGTGATGCACAAATAGATCAAGGTACAAATATTGGTGCAGGAACTATAACTTGTAATTATGATGGTATTAAAAAATATAAAACTATCATAGGTAAAAATGTTTTTGTAGGCAGTGACTCACAACTTGTTGCACCAATCACTATTAAAGATGATGTTATGATAGCTGCTGGGACAACTGTCACAAGCGGTATCATAGAGAGTGGGAATCTTGTTTTAAGCAGAACAAAACTAAGAAGTGTAAAAGATTTTTACTATAAATTTTTCAATAAATAAACTTTAGAGGCACATCAAGCCTCTAAAATCCTCTCTAATGCTCTCTCATAACTTGCCAAATCCAAACCATACTCCTCTATGGTATCTTTAGCAGTTGCGATAGATTCATCAGTAATCTCACCATTTGGCATAATTGTTTCCCTTACCACTTTTAACTCAGCAGCCATAATCTTTTCATCCTCATAAGTTCCATCAGGATCATCTGAATATCTTATAATATGAACTATATCAGGATCAAGATTCCAGTTTGTAAACAGTGTAGCTGTTACATCTGTAGTTTGAGCTCCACAAGCTGTTTTTTCTGCTTGAGATATATCTTCACCAGATAAAAGAGCATTTTCTATAATGCTTACCTTATCATCTTCTATAAGTGTTTTTGCTATGATTACACGCCCTAAATCAACTAAGAATGCAGCTGGAGCTAAAACTGATAACCTTTTTGATTCTTTTCTAATTAACCAGCTTATCATAAGTGCCAATTGCTTATCACAAGCAAGTCTAAACTCCTCTTTTGTCATATTATAAGGAGATAAATCTATAGTAAAATTTGAATCCATTGCACTACTCATAACAAAAGTTCTAACAGCATCTTTTCCAAGCAAAGATATAGCTTGTTTTATACTGCTTATAGTACTTTTCATACCATACATAGGTGAGTTTACAATACGTAAAATATTTGCTGTAAGCAAAGGATCCTTCTCTATAGCTTTTTGTAAATCTTCAAAAGTTGAATCTGGATCTTGATATATCCTCTCAACCTCCTGTACAGATTCTGGCAATGCTGGAACAGAGTCTATATTTTCAAGTAATGTTTTTGTCATTTTTTAGCCTTTCTTTCATTTATCTAAAACCCCTTGCATACCCAAGATTAATCTTAATTATGCAAGAGGTCTAATTATATTCTAGTACAATTACCTATATATTTTTAGAAATTACAACAAAAAAGCATAGAACAGAGAAACACCATACCAAAAAGTAACATTTCAAAAACATTATGCTTCTTGCAGAAGTCTATTTAAAAAACAGACTTAAACCTCACTATAAGATTTTTTAGATAAAATACATCTAAAAATGAAAGATAAACTATAATGAATATATCACAAACTCTTCTAAAAGATAAAAACATACTTATTGGCGTTAGCGGTTCTATAGCAATATACAAATCATTAGAACTTGTCAGGCTTTTTATAAAAGCTGGAGCAAATGTAAAAATTGTGATGAGCGAAAGTGCAAAAAAATTCATAACACCACTTACTTTTGAAACACTATCTCTAAATAAAGTTCTTGATGATACAAATGAATCATGGACAAATGACAATCACAATCATATTAAAACTACACAATGGGCAGATATATTCATTATAGCTCCTGCAACAGCTAACACCATAGCGAAATTAGCAAATGCTATAGCTGATAATATACTTTTACAATGTGCACTTGCATATAGTGGTGTTAAAATTTTGGCTCCATCTGCAAATACCAACATGCTTCAAAATCCTATCTCTCAAGCAAATTTAAAAATGCTCGGTATTGCAAACTATACTATACTCGATACACAAACAAAAGAGTTGGCATGTAAAACAGTTGGTGATGGTGCTATGGCTGAACCTATAAATATCTTTTATGCAACTGCTAGAGAACTTTTAAAAGATGAGTTTTGGGCAGATAGAAGAGTCATCGTAACTGGTGGTGGAACTATAGAGAAGATTGATGATGTTCGATATATATCTAACTACTCAAGTGGTAAAATGGCATCAGCTCTTGCTACAGCTCTGTATTTAAAAGGTGCAGATATAAATCTCATCGCAACTCGATTTGAAGATGATTTACCACAAAATATGCACAAGATAGATGTTGAGAGCTCTTTAGAGATGCAGGAATATCTTGTTGATTCTATACGAATCGCCAAAAAAGGAAAACTCTCAAAAGCAACACTTATGAGGGATGAGCATATACATCTTATACAAAAAAAACCTTATCTATTTATGGCAGCAGCCGTAAGTGACTATATACCAGAGTTTGTACAAAATGGAAAATTAAAAAAAGATATTTTAGGTGATAAATGGAATCTTTCTCTGAAAAAAAACATAGATATACTCTCTAATATAGATAAGACGGATATAACAACGATAGGTTTTAAAGCAGAAATGGATATCTCTAACGCCAATAATAATGCTAAAAAGATGCTTGAGAATAAAAAACTTGATGCTGTATGTCTAAATGTATTAAAAGATTCATCTAGTTTTGGTTCAGATAAAAACAGTATAGATTTTATAACCAAAAAAAATGAAGTTTTATTACCAGAAAATGACAAGTTGTCTTTATCATTCAATATACTAAAATATGCAAAAAAAATTCAAGAGAACAATTTATGAACCAAGCTAAACATATAGCTATCATCATGGATGGTAACGGTAGATGGGCAGAACTTCAAGATAAAAAAAGGGTAAAAGGGCATGAAGCTGGTGCTAAAGTTGTAAAAGAGATAACAACTTACTGTTCTAATTCTGATAAGATTGAAAGATTGACTCTTTATGCATTTTCTACAGAAAACTGGAAAAGACCTCGTCTTGAAGTTGAATTTTTAATGAAACTTTTAGATAATTATCTTAAGAATGAACTACCCATATATTTGAAAAATAATGTCAGATTTGAACCTATTGGTGATATAAGAGCTTTTTCTAAGTCTCTTCAAAAAACTATAAAAATGGTTGAAGAAAAAACTTCACATTGTGATGGATTGGTCCAATCTTTAGCCTTAAACTATGGTTCGCAAGATGAGATAACAAGAGCTTTTAATGCACTAAAAAACACTAAAGATGACATAACTATACAAATGATAAGCAATCAATTAGACTCTAAACATGATGTTGATATACTTATAAGAACAGGTGGTGATCATAGACTGTCTAACTTTTTATTGTGGCAAGCTGCATATGCAGAACTATTTTTCATAGATACTTTATGGCCAGATTTCACTACTAAAGAGTTGGAAAAAATAATCAAAAAATTTACAAAAATAGAAAGACGTTTTGGAGGTCTTAAATGATTGAATTAAGTATTGCTTTTATATTTGGTTTATTATTTGGATCATTTTTAAATGTAGTTATCTTACGTATTCCAATTGGAGAAAGTGTTGTATTTGGTTCTTCTCATTGTACTTCTTGCAACAAAGAATTAAAGCCATGGCACAATATACCTTTGTTTTCATGGATATTTTTGGGTGCTAAATGCTCATACTGTAAATCAAGTATATCGATTCAGTACCCTATTATAGAATTGTTATCTGGATTGTTATTTTTAAGTATAACTTATAAATATCCACTTAGCGTAGGTTCATTTTCTATCGCTATGAGTTTTTTAATGCTTCTTGCCCTATCTATCATAGATTTTAGATACAAAATGGTTCCAGATTCTATAAATCTTTTAGCTATCTTTTTTGCTATCTTTGGTGCATGGAGTATTGATGGAATATTTTTAAACTTACAAAATGCTCTACTCTTTGCAGGTGGTTTTACCCTACTTCGTTTTATATTATCTTACTATTTGACATCATCAGTTTACAGAGCTGGATTAAAAACAAAAACTTCTTGGAATAAACACTATGACAGAACCCCTTTTATAGAGGCAATGGGTGAAGGTGATATCATGGTAGCAGCAACTATGGGAGCTTTACTTGGAGTAAAATTAACTCTTGTAGCTATATTTTTATCCGCACTTTTAGCTTTACCTATAATGCTTTTTGTAATGAATAAATCTCGTGAAGAACAACGAGTACCTTTTGTTCCATTCCTAACATTAGCAACATATATAATATTTTTAAATGATTCTATTGTTATGAGATACATTGAGGCAAACTATTAAATGAAAATCATAAGAAAATATATTTTAAGTAATTTCACTTCTATCTTTATATCTATGTTTATGCCATTGTTTGTGATAGCTACTGTTATATTTCTTATAAAACTTGCAACTTATACAGCCGTTATCCAACTTAGTATAGCTGAGATGACAAAATTATATATATTTGTTTTACCTGAAATCCTTTTCTATACATTACCTATCACATTTTTTATCTCAGCCACATTAACACTTTTACGATTGTCAAATGAAAATGAACTAATCGTTCTTTTTTCTTTAGGTATAAAACCATCTTTTATTATAAAAACACTTTTTAAACCAGCCATGATACTAACAACCCTACTTATCTTTGATTTTTTTATACTATTTCCACATGCTAAAGTTTTATCTCATAACTTTGTGTCATATAAAAAAAGTGAAGCTAAATTTAACCTTGCTGCAAATGAGTTTGGAAATAGTTTTGGCGACTGGTTGCTTTACCTTGGAACAAAAGAGAGTGATAATCTTTATGGAAATGTATTTTTATTTAACAAAAAAAATAAAGAGGAGATATTAATTTCTGCAAAAAAAGCTGAACTTGTAAATGATGCAGGAATACTAAGGCTCAAACTTACAAAAGGGGAAGGTTACAGCTATTCAAAAGAAAAATTTTCACAAATAAATTTTGATAGTATGACTATAAATAATACAATTAAAACAGATCTAACTAGATACAATAAGCCTCTTGATTATTGGATATCTGTTCAAGATGCAAAATATAAACGAAATAGATTTATAACAAATACTTTGCTAAGTCTTTTCCCAATTATAAGTTTATTTATAATTGCTAGTATAGGGATTGTACAAGAAAGACATCAAAAATCAAATGTTTATGCTTATTTATTTATTGGAACACTAATCTATTATGCACTTACGTTAAAACTTCAGGACTATATAGCATATTATGCTATACCAACTATCTCTTTTGGATGGCTGATTTCAACATATATACTTTATAGATATAAAATATTGAGAAAATTTTGATGAAAATTGCAATAACTGTTGCTTACAATGGCACCCATTTTTTAGGTTCACAAATACAAAAAGAGAGTACAAACACAATTTTTGGCGAAATACAAAGAGTTTTTAACTCTATTGGCGTTAGAGAACAATGTATAGCAAGTGGAAGAACAGATAAAGGTGTTCATGCCACAGGGCAAGTTTTTCATATAGAACTTCCAACATACTGGAATGATTTAATAAAACTTAAAAACGTTTTAAATAAAATGTTACCAAATTCTATCTTGATAAAAAATATCAAAAAAGTTTCAGATAACTTTCATGCACGATATAGTGCTAAAAAAAGAGTTTATAGATATATCATAAAGTCTTCTAATTCAAATCCTTTTGAAGAGCAATTTATAAGTTTTATAAAAGATGCAGATTTTAGAATTATCAAAAAAAATATTTCACTTTTTATAGGAGAACATGATTTTAAAGCATTTATGAGAACAGGAAGTGATACTAAAAACTCAATTCGTATAATTTATAATGCTTTCGCATACAAGCATAAAGAATATTTAGTATTAAACTTTGAAGCAAATGGATTTTTAAGAAGTCAAATAAGACTTATGGTTGGAGCGTTGTTGTGTTTAGACAAAGAAGATATAATTCACAAACTTAACTTAACTAAAGAGATATCATTAAAACCAGCACCACCAAATGGTTTATACCTAGCTAAGATAAAATACTAAAAGGAAGATAATGTTTGAAGATGTAAAAATGCCAGAGGGTATGAACCCTGAAACACTAGAACACTTAATGAACCCAAAAAATTATGGTAAACTAGATGAACCTAGTTGTATAGGGGTAGGACTTGATGAAAAAACAAAAGAGTATGTTATTTTTTACACACTACTAGATGCAGAAGATATAAAAGATGTAAGCTATGCTACAAATGGTTGTCAAGATACTGTTGTAATAGGTTCTATGTTTACTGAAATGATAAAAGGTAACAATATAGAGTATGCACAAGGTGCAATAAAAAAGATGCATGAGAAACTTGGTAATCTCTCTGCTCAACAACAAATATGTGCAGATATAGTTTTTACTGCATTTATAGCTTCACTTAAAAATTTTGAAAACATTCAAAATGGTGAAGATGAAGAGTTACATGTACTTAAAATGAAAAATAGTTGTGAAGCTACAAATATGGGAGCAACAAATGAATAAAACATATCAGAAAAAACATGAGTTATGGTTAAGTATAACATTTGCATCATTTGCTATAAATAATGAAGAGATAAAGTCAAAACTTTATGATTTTTCACAAATAGCATTTCGTCATATGAAATGGCTTGGATATGATATATTAAATGATGGAGATAATTACAACTATGATAGAGATTTAACGCTTTATAAACAGGAACTTGTTTTTGAAGTACTTAACTCTTTAGTTGAAGATATAAAAGATATACAAAGTTATTATCCATCTGATATAACAGGTGAAAGAATTAAAACAGACGATATTTATCTACTAGAATATCTATCTGAAATACTAAGTAAAGATGAAAACAACCAACCAGTTACTGCTTTTAATATGGAAAGAAAATGGATGAATAAAAATCTTGCTCAAGATCAAATTGATGCACTAACACTTTTTTTATTTGAAGAATCTTACAAAGAATATGAACTTATATTAGTATATAATTATATGCAAGCAAGAACAGAGAACATCTTACATTTTAATGTTTTTCAAGATTTAGTAGATGAATCACATTTTCATCTAAAATCATTTGGAAATATGATGGCTAAATTAGGTATCTTAGCCTTACCAAGAATGTTGCATGAGATGACTTATGTTGTAAAAGATTTAGAACAATTTATAAAAGATGGAATAGCGGAAGAGGAAGCTGCTAAAATTATGTGTAAAGAATTAAGTGATGCTATAAAAGATGAAGAATTAAGCAAGTTTTTTGACTTTATAAACTTTCAGGAAAATTATCACATCGAACTTATGAAAAGACTTTTATAATTAAACTCCAAAGTATCCCAAAATACTCATGCATTGCTATCGAAGAATTTGATAATGCATGAGTATTTGGAAACTGAAAATAGTTTACCTTTTTTCTATGAAAATCTGTAGGTGCAGCAATAGGATGTAATCCTAAAGATTTAAATATACTCATAGCTCTTGGCATATGAGTAGCAGATGTAACAAGAATAAAAGGTTGATTCTGTACTATTGATTTACAAAACAATGCTTCATCCATTGTATCTAACTCTTTTTTACCATAAATAATATCTTCTCGTTTGATATCAAGTGCTAATGCTAATTTTGCTGACATTGAAGCATTGGAAGTCCCTGTTCCTCCATCGTATCCAGTAAAAATAAGCTTTGAAGCTCTATTATTTTTATAAAGTATTATCCCTTCTAAAACTCTTTTTGTTCCAGCATCTGAAAGATGTGAAGATATAGGCTGTTTTTTATCTGTATTATGACCATTTCCAAGTACATGTATATAAGTTACCTTTTTATTAAAATTATATTTTGAGTAATTATTTTCAAGATTTTTTACGAGTAAATTTGAAAATGGTGGATATGAAAATAGAATCAATATAAATAATGACAAACTAATCAAAGATGTTGCAATTTTTTTATCATCTTTTTTATATAAAAAATATATGCCAATAAATAACAAAGTAAGACTAAAGCCAAAAGGATCTATAAAAAAACTAATAAACTTTTTAAGATAAAAACCAAATTCTACTATCAACCTATAACCTCTTTTATTTTACTAACAACTCTTTTATCCCAAAGAATATCTTTATGACTTAAATTATCAAACTCCACATAATAACTTAAGTGTTTTACTTTATTTTTTAAGTTTCTTGAATTTTGTATATAAGTTGTCTCATCATTCTTACTTACAAAAATATAAGTTGATGCATCTACATTTTGTACATACTTTATAGTTTCAAATTTATATCTAAAAAATTTTGATATATCAATATCTGGAAGTATACCTTTATCCACATACTTTGTCTTAGCTAATAATGATATAGAATCAAAGGCTCCAACAAGAAACAATCCTTTAGTTGAACATTTTGATGCAACATAAGAAGCTATAGATGAGCCAAGAGAAAAACCTAAAAGATAAAAATCACCATAATTTTTTTGAACTAAATATGCTATATGAAGACTATCTCTAAGTATAGTTTCTTCATCAGCAACTCCACCACTTTTACCATAAGAACGATAATTAAAAGTTACAATTCTATACATAGGATATATACATATCAATTTATCTATGACACCTATAACATCATGGTTTCTTCCAGCAAAAAACAAAATAGTAGAGATTGGCTTTTCTGGTTGATAAATTACACCTTCTAGTTCAATCCCATCTTCACTAAAAATACTAAGCATTTGACATCTATCATCTAAAATCTCAGAACGATGAAAAGCAGGTGTAAAAACCATAAAATATTGCCACTGATAAAACCCAAAAGCAAGTATCATTAATGTAAAAAATAAAAATATTATATAAATCATAAGGATGATTTTACTACTTTATCCTAACTTTAAAGTAAATTTAGATAAAGTTTATCTCTTAAATTATAAAAAGGTTACATATGAAAGGAATAATACTAGCAGGTGGTAGTGGTACAAGACTTTATCCTATTACAAAAGGGGTAAGTAAACAATTAGTACCTATATATGATAAACCGATGATATACTATCCATTATCAGTTCTTATGCTTGCGGGTATAACTGAAATACTTATAATATCCACTCCACATGATTTACCAAGATTTGAAGATCTCTTAGGTGATGGTAGCGATATAGGTATGAAGTTCTCTTATGTAGTACAACCATCTCCTGATGGCCTTGCTCAAGCTTTTATACTTGGTGAAGATTTTATAGGAGATGATGATGTATCACTTGTGCTTGGTGATAATATTTTTTATGGTCATGGACTAACAGATCTTTTATCTAAAAGTGTAAAAAATGCAAAAAATGAGAACAAGGCAACAGTTTTTGGTTACTATGTAAAAGACCCTGAACGTTATGGTGTAGCAGAGTTTGATACAGATGGAAATGTAACAAGCATAGAGGAAAAACCGTCTCATCCAAAATCAAACTATGCAGTTATAGGTTTGTATTTTTATCCTAATGATGTAATAAAAAAAGCAAAAGATGTTAAACCTAGTGATAGAGGAGAGTTAGAAATAACAACCCTCAACCAGGATTATTTAGCAGAGCAACGTTTAAAAGTTGAACTTATGGGACGTGGTTATGCATGGCTTGATACAGGAACACATGAAAGTTTACTAGAAGCTAGTATGTTTATACAAACTATAGAGAACCGTCAAGGTCTTAAAGTTGCTTGCTTAGAAGAGATAGCATTTGAAATGGGTTATATAGATAAAAAACAACTTATAAAACTTGCTCAACCTCTAAAGAAAAATCAGTATGGTCAATATCTACTTCTCCGTGCAGAACAAGGTAGAATATAAATGAACTTTATAAGAACTAAAATCCCTGATGTTATTATTGTTGAACCTGTAGTTCATGGCGATGAAAGAGGTTACTTTGTAGAAACTTTTAGAGCAGATAAACTTGAAGATTTTTTAGGATACAAGATAAATTTTTGTCAAGATAATGAGTCTAAATCATCTCGTGGAGTTCTCCGTGGACTCCACTATCAGTTACCACCTGCAGCACAAACAAAACTAGTACGTGTTATACAAGGAAAAGTTCTTGATATAGCTGTAGATATAAGAAAAGACTCTCCAACATTTGGTCAGCATGTAAGTGTAGAGCTTACAGCACAAAACAAACGCCAACTTCTAGTTCCAAGAGGTTTTGCTCACGGATTTGTTGTTATTGAAGATGATACTATATTTGCCTATAAAGTTGACAACTATTATTCACCAGAAAATGACAGAGGAATACTTTTTAGTGATGATGACCTTTGTATTGACTGGCAAATACCTCATAATGAGTTAAACTTATCAGCAAAAGACAAAATTCAACCAAAACTTAAAGATACCGATGATCTTTTTAAATATGGAGTTGATTACTACAATGTTTAAAATATTAGTAACTGGTTTAAATGGTCAAGTTGGTTCAGAGATAAAAAATTTATCATCAAAATATAAATATGATTTTTATTTTACAGATAAAAAAGCTCTAGATATTACCAATCAAGATAGTATAGAAAAATTTATCAAAGAAAATTCTATAAATGTTATCATAAATACTGCAGCTTATACAGCAGTAGATAAAGCTGAAGATGATCCAATTAATGCAGATAAAGTGAATCATCTATCCACAAAATATTTAGCAGAGATTGCAAAAAAAGAAAATATAAAACTAGTACACATATCCACAGACTATGTTTTTGATGGAGAAAACTTCAAACCGTATATTGAAGAGGATGAGACATCTCCACATAGTGTTTATGGAAGAACTAAACTAGATGGTGAAAAGGCGATGCAAGTCATCAATCCCAAAAATTCTATAATTATTAGAACTTCATGGGTATACTCAAGCTTTGGAGCAAATTTTGTAAAAACTATGCTTAGACTAGGAAAAGAGAGAGATTCACTTGGTGTAATTTTCGACCAAGTAGGAACGCCAACTTACGCAAAGGATTTAGCAAAAGCTATACT
>Ga0256827_10001580_pt1 | contig 14623 bp, 12 predicted proteins | sample CV84metaG_FD_185977 | JGI IMG/M metagenome (GOLD analysis project Ga0256827, IMG submission 185977) | Hydrothermal vent microbial communities from East Pacific Rise, Pacific Ocean - CV84 | ecosystem: Environmental > Aquatic > Marine > Hydrothermal vents | place: Pacific Ocean: East Pacific Rise... | reverse complement strand
TGCATTTGGAGTAACTACCACAACTTCATGTGATGAACCTAACCATTTCGCAGCGAACGTAGCGGTTGTATGTCCTGCAACACCACCACCTAAAACAACAAGTCTTGCCATATTATTTCCTTAAAATTTTATTAATTATTATTGATATTGTTAAATATTAATACTTATCAATAGTATAGTATCAAATATTTTAAAAAGAACTTAAATAAATATAATTTCTAGTTATAATATAAACTTATTTTTAATATAAGTATAGATTATTATAATCATAATATTTTATAATATAACTATAGATTATTTTAATTATAACAATAGATTAAGTTCATTAGAAGTAAATTTATATTATTATTTGAGACTAAATAATTAACTTTATTTTTTATATTATATTAAAGGAATAGTACTTATGGAAATAGAAATATCAAGACGAAAGTTTCTACAAGGAACAGTTGCATTAAGTATTATAGGTGGTGCTACTGCTTCTAGCTTATTTGCTAATAGTCATAGTACACAAAAGGTTAGTGGTAAATTAACCAACCTAAATACTAAAACAAGTACAACTGATAGTAGTAGTGTAGCAACTCTTTGCGAAATGTGTGTAAATAAATGTGCTGCAATTGCAAGAGTAGAAGATGGATTGATAACAAAACTTGATCCTAATCCAATGTTTCCTAAATCAAAGAATATGCTTTGTGCAAGGGGAAATGCTGGAATTCAGGCTCTTTATGATCCAGATAGATTAAAACAACCAATGATTAGAGTTGGTAAAAAAGGTGAAGGGAAATTTAAAGCTGTAACATGGGATGAAGCATATGAAGCAATTTTAAACGGTACAAAAGACTTCCCCGGACTAGCAAAAATACTTGAAGAAGAAGAAGATAATAGATCTTCTATGTTATTTTGTGCAGGTGAAGGTATGGCAGAACATACTTTCAAACAATTTTATGGAGCATTTGGTAGTACAAACTGGTTAAATCATGGATCAATTTGTCTTCAAACTGTAACATCAGGTTATGGTGTAACTCTTGGAGCTTATCCTCAAGCTGATTTAGATAATGCAGAGTATATTATAATGGCTGGTGCAAATAGAGCAGAAGCAATTGTAACGCCTGATACTATGACTGCATTTAAAAGAACAAAAGGTAGAGGTGCTAAACTAATATGTGTAGATCCTAGATTTACAAATACTGCTGCAAAAGCTGATAAATGGTTAGCTATTAATCCTGGTACAGATTTAGCATTTGTACTTGCTTTATCTTATGTAACTATTAATGAAGATTTACAAAATCAATCATATATAGATGCTAATTTTAATGGATATGAAGAATATAAAAATAATATCCTATCAAATAATTATACTCCTGAATGGGCAGAACCTATTACAGGGATTAAAGCAAGTGATATATATAAAATTGCAAGAGATTTTGCAGCAGCTGCACCAAAAGCTGTATATTATCCAGGAAGAAGATCAACATTTGCAAAAAATGATTTCCAACTTAGACGTGCTATGGCAATATTCCAAGGTTTACATGGAGCTATTGATTGTAAAGGTGGATTAATCTTTGGAACAAAACTGAAACTTGGGAAGCATGAAGGCTTAGAGCCATTATATGCACAAGCTGAAGCTAGAGCAATTAAGAAAAAAGCAAAATACGAAAAAGGTGAAATGCCTTATGACGATTGTGCAATTGTACCTGGTGGTGGTTCATGGTTATCTTTTAGAAATAGATATCTTGAAGATAAAATGCCATACAAAGTAAGAGGAATGTTTTGTTATAAACATAATCCTATGATGAACATGCCAAATAACAAAAAAACTGTAGCTATGCTTAAAAAAATGGAACTTGTTGTTTGTATTGATACTATGCCTAGTGATACTGTTATGTATGCAGATGTTGTATTACCTGAATGTACTTACTTAGAAAGAACAGATCCTGTTAAAACATTTGGTGGAGTTGAACCATCAATTGCACAAAGAAATAAAGTAATAGATCCACTATATGATACAAAACCTGTTATTGATATAATGAGAGGATTAACTAATAAAATATCTAAGCCTTTATTTGAAATAACAAAAAAGTATGATGAAGATGTACAAGAAGCAATAACTGAAGATGGATTAGAAGATACTTATTCTGAATTTGATATTACTTTACCATTTAAACAATCACAAGAAGAAATTAACCATCATATGGTTGCTTCAATTTATGGTGAAGAAGCTGCAAATGAATTACATCATAACGGTGTATTTTATCCGAATATTAAAAAATATTATAAACAACTTGGAGCAAATGAATTCCAATATTATCCTGAAAAAAAGAAATCTTACCGAGTAAGAGATGGTAAATTAAAAACATCATCTGGAAAAGTTGAGTGTAATATTAAATCTTTAGCAAAAAAAGGTATAGATTCTATGCCAATGTGGAGAGATGAATATAACTTTAGTGTTCCAAAAGGAAAGTTTAAACTTTTAACAGGAAGACATGCTCAATTTACACAAAGTGGTACAGCTAATAATGCTATGCTAAGAGATTTATTACCAGAAAACTATATATGGATAAATAAAAGAATAGCTGCTCAAAAATCTATTAAATTTGGAGATATGATTGAAGTAAGTTCTAGTGTTGGAAGCACAAGAATAAAAGCATATCCAACTGAAAAAATAGCTCCTAATCAAGTATTCTTTATTCATGGTTTCGGAGAAGAAAGTCATGAGTTAGGACTTGCATATAGAAGTGGTGGAAATGACAATGCAGTTATTGAAGATGTTGTTGAACCTGTGTATGGTGCAGCAGCAATGCATGAAACAAATGTTGAAATAAGAAAGGTATAATTTATGGCTAGATATGGAATGGCACTTGATTACAAGAATTGTATCAATTGTAAAGCTTGTGAAACAGCGTGTAAAGAAGAAAATGGAATTTTAAGAGGTGCTGATAAACATAGAATTTGGGTTGGTGTTACTGAATTAAAAGGTCAATACCCATTTTTAGATATTGTATCAAATACTTTTTATCCATCACAATGTCAGCACTGTGAAGATGCTCCTTGTGAAGATGTATGTCCAACAACAGCAACTTACACAGATGAAAATGGAATAGTAAGAGTAGATGCAGACAAATGTATATTATGTTCTTATTGTATGGAAGCTTGTCCTTACGATGCAAGATACGTTGATGATAGAACTATGACAGTAGATAAATGTAATTTTTGTGCAGAAACAAGAATTGCAAGAGGTGAAATTTCAACTGCTTGTCAAAATACATGTCCAACAAAAGTGAGACTTTTTGGTGATTTAGATGATCCAAATAGTGAAATTAGTGAAGCACTTAGAACAAGAGAACATTTTACATTAAAATCTCATCTTGGAACTAATCCTAAATTATTTTACCTAACATAAGGAGTTTGTAGTGAAATTAAATGATTATTTACCTCTAAAAGAAAATATATCTTTTGGGTTTGAAAAAAATGCAATTACATTAGCAATTGCTACTATGACAATTGGTTTAATTGTATTTTATTTATATGGTGTTAGTAACTTCTTTGCACATGGTCATCATGCATTCAATGTTACAAGAGAACATCCATGGGGATTTCTTGTTGCATCATATGAGTTTTTTGTAGCTTTAGCAATGGGAAGTATTGTAACAGCAGCAAGTGGAATCTTTTTTGAAATAGATATTATAAAACCTTTAATAAAAAGACTTTTGGTTATTGGATTATTATCTTTATTTGCTGGATTTACTGCATTTTTATTTGAAGTAGGACATCCTGTAACTATGGTTATATATACTGCTCTTAGTGGAAATCCTACTTCTGCATTATTTTGGCTTGGTGTTTTTTATCCTATGTTTATGTTATTTACTGTTTTAACATTTGTTTCTTATAGTAAAAATATTGGACCTACAAAGATTTTTGCATTATTTGCAATAATATTTGCAAACTCTTCTGTTTTAACTGCTGGATCTATTTTTGGGAATTTAAATTCAAGATTATTTTCAAGTGGAATATTTTATCAAATAGAGTTTATGGTAACAGCAATTTTAGCTGGTATATTTTTACTTACAATTATAACTGTATTATTTGATAAACAAAGTTATGTAAAAGCTGTATTAGCTTTAGAAAAAGTTTCAATACCATTATTATCATTATTATTAATAATGTATCTAGTAAGATATATATCTGGTGTTTATGGAAGTGTTCCTGAGTCTGCTAATACAATCAATTATATGTATTCAAGTAACAACTTTTTAATTTTTGAATTAGGTTTAGGGATTGTATTTCCTTTATTTGTTGCAGCATTTGGTTCAAAAGAAAAAATTGGTATATTTTGTATGGCATCTTTAGCTGGTTTAGTTGGAATTATGTATTCTAGAATAAATGTAACAGAAGGTATTCAGCTTGCACCAATGCAAACTATGACTACAAGAGTTTATCAAGAAACTCCAACACTTATTACTACTTATACTCCTTCAATGACTGAGTTAGGTATTGGTATTGGTGCTATTGGTGTTTTTGTTTTATTAGTATTTATTGCTGATAGAGTTTTAGAACTTGATGAGTAAAAATAAATAATAAAGATTAAAAGCGTAGCATTAAAGCTACGCTTTTTTGTTTTAAATATAAAGGAAAATTATGGAAGAAAAAATATTAGCATGCGATAATGATATTTGTAAAGAAAAAAATAACTGTGAAAGATTTAGACTTTTTAAAGAAGGTGCAAAAGAGTATAAAACTCATAATGGAAAAGAACACAAAGGTTGTGGTCAATTTATAAAAAATAAAAAATAACTTTTTGGATACCTCCAATAACTAATAGTTCAAACTATTAGTTAATAGAGAATATATAATTATATTAAAACTTTGTAGCTTGTATTGAGCTATTATCTACTCCACCATTTGAAGTAGTATGATTTAATGTTTCTATAAGTTTACTTGCAATCTCATCATATTTTAATGATGTACTACAATTTGGAGAAACAACACTAATAGGAACACCTGCATCCCCTCCTTCTCTAATATCAATTTCTATAGGAATTTCTCCTAAAAGTTGAGTATCAAATGGTTCTAATAATTCTACTGTAGTACCTTTACCAAAAATATCATATTGTTTATTAGTCTCTGGACAAATAAATCCTGACATATTTTCAATTATTCCGGCTATTGGGATATTTAAATTTTTAAACATATCAAGACTTCTAATTGTATCATCAAGTGCAACTTTTTGGGGTGTTGTTACACAAACTCCAGCAGTTACAGGCAGATTTTGTGCTAAAGTTATTTGTGCATCTCCTGTTCCTGGAGGCATATCAAATAATAATATATCAACATCTTTCCAAAGTATATCTTCTAACATTTGCTCTATTGCTTGAGTTACCATAACACCTTTCCACATAAGTGCAGCTCCTCTTTCCACAAGAGATCCTATTGACATCACTTGAACACCATGTGCCATTATAGGTTTAATTTTATTTCCTAAGAATATTGGTTGAACTCCATCTATTCCCATCATTCTAGGAATATTTGGTCCATAAACATCTGCATCTAAAAGTCCTACTCTTTTACCACTTTTAGCTAATGCAATTGCTAGGTTAACTGCTGTTGTTGATTTTCCAACTCCACCTTTTCCACTACTTACCATTATAAAATTTTTAATATTTGGTAAAACATTATTACCTTTTTGTTCTGTATTATTACTATTCACTAATTATCCTTGGTTAATATTTGCCTAATTATATCATATAAGCTTATAGTTATTATAATTTAAGTTAATTTAATGTCAATATTAAAGAAATATTAATATTGCTATGTTATAATCTAAACGAATAAAAAAAATAAGGATAACTAATGAATAAATTATTAAAATTAGCATTTATATCAGTTGTTGCATTTAGCTTAGCTACTACAGTTGCAAGTGCTGATTCAGCTAAAGGTAAAAAATTATACCAAAAGAAATTAAAAAAAGATTGTGGTATGACTGGTGGAGATATTGCAAAGAAACACTCTCAAGATGAATGGGAAGGTTTAAAAGATGGTTTAGCTAATGAGATTAAATCTATTTGTCCAAGTGCAAAAGATAAAGCTCTTAAAGGTAAATACATGGGTCATTATTATGATTTCTTCTATGAATTTGCAAATGATTCAGGAAATGTTCCATCTTGTTAATAATTACTTTTGTAATTAAATAATAATCAAAAGGTTAGTATTAGTACTAACCTTTTTTTATAAATTTAAAAGGAAAAAAATGTTCAAAAAAATAATTAAACTTTCTACAATTGCAATACTTGCTACTTCAGCATATAGTGCTGATACTAACAACGACAGATTAAATAAACTTGAAAAGAAGATTTTAAAATTAGAAAAAAAACTATCTAAGACTAATAAAAAATTAAATCAAGTAAAAGCTCATGATGCTTATGATAATGTGAAATTTAGTATTGACTTTAGAAATAGTGTTGATTTTATTACAATAAAAGATAATAATACAAACACTACAGAAACAAATGATATCTTGTCTACAAGATTATATTTAGATATGGCATCTAGTCCTACAGATAAAATTGTATTTAGAGGTAAATTTGGTATAAATAACGTTTGGGGAGGACATCCCGGAACTGGTGATTCTTCATTTAAGAGTTGGCAAGCTTCATCAAAAGCAGATAACAATGAGTTTAAATTAAAAGAAGCATATATTCTATACACTGCAGATAATGATATGACATATAGTGCAGGAAGAAGACAATCAACTGGTGGTTTTTTAGCGAATCATAGAACAAATACAAAAGAAGCTACATCTCCATTATCACATGTAACAAATATGGAAATAGATGCAATGATGATAATGTTTGGTGAAAGTTTTACTAAAGCTGAAGGTTCATTTTTAAAAATACTTTATGGAAGAGCTCATGATCCGGTACATGGTGTAAATAAAATGTATGCAGAAGATGGTACTCTTAAAACTTTTACAGGTGCAACAACTACTGAAAAAGATAAAGAAGTTAATATTGCTGGTATTTTAGGTAATATTTATGATAATGGCACATATAAACTTATGGGTCAAAGAATGATGATCATTAATACTAAAGGGAGAAAAATAGTTGATGGAACAAATGCCAATGATATAAAATCTGCTCCAGCAGGAAATGCATGTGTAACTGCTCTTTCACTTGAAGTAAATGGTTTAGATATGATAAATGAAGATAGTGACTTCTTAGCTGATACTATTGTATTTGCATCTATTGCAAGTACCCAATATAAACCAAAAGATGGATATTCATTACTTGGTAGTACAGAAAATAAATCAGGTAGCTCTATTTGGATTGGAGCAAAATTTCCAGATATGATGACTAGTTCAGGTAAATTCGGAATTGAATATAATAAAGGAAGCCAATACTGGACTCCATTTACATGGGCTGAAGATAATATGTTAGGATCTAAAATAGCAGTTCGTGGTCATGCAACAGAAATTTATTGGAATGGGATAATAGGTAATAATAAAAATCTAACAACTCAAATAAAATATCAAAATATTCAACATGATTACACTCCTAATCAGAATTGTCAAGGTTGGGTAAAGCCTGAATCTGTAGATATCACAGCATCAAATCTTACATTCTCAATTAGATATATATACTAATATATTTAATCATTAAAAAGGTACATCAAAGGATGTACCTTTTTTTAAACTTACTTAATGACCATTGGTCAACATTTATTCATTTTTAAGTTTTTATTTAATATAATTCATTACTGACCATTGGTCAAAAGGAATTTTATGAAAAATATTGATAAAAAGGCTCTAAAAAGAAAAGCAATTGCTCAATCTTGTAGTACCATTTTACAAAAGGAACAGTATCATAATATAAGTATAAGCAAATTAGCTTTAACTGCTGGTATAGGTAAAGGCACTATATATGAATATTTTGAAAATAAAGAAGATATAGTTTTTGAATTAATGACTTGTATGCAAGAAACTTATGATAAACGACTGGAGATGTTATTAAATAGAACAAACTCTATTGAAATAAAATTAAACTATTTATTTATGCTTTTTTTAAATGATGATGAAATTATAAAAAAACAAAGAGATATTTATAAACAATTTTTAACCATATGTATTTCTAATCCTAGTGAAAACATAAAGCAGTATAATAGTAATATAAGAAAAAAATATATTTCTATTTTAAATGGTATAATATCAAATATAGATATATCAACAAATATATATGATTCTGTAATATTAGCATTTTTAAATTCCATTACATTGTGTGATTATAATTTAAAAGATAATATTAAAATATATTTAGAAAAACAAATTAAATTAATAAATAAAAAAGGAAATGACTGATGTTAAAAAAGACACTTATTTTAGCGACTCTTAGTTCTGGTATTTTTGCAAATACTATTAGTTTCTCACAAGCATATAATTTAGCTATGAAAAATAATCATGAATTAAAAGCAAAGAAAATATCAATAAATAATGCAACATTAGATGTATCTACTGCTGATGGTTATAACTATGGTACACTAACATTCAATGAAAATATTGCAAGAAGTAACAATGCTCTAACAGTATTTGGAATGAAACTTATGAGTAGAGAAGCAGATTTTGGAGATTTTGGATTTAGCGAATTCTTAACACCACTGGGTGGTGCAATTTCTGGTGCCGCTAATGGTAACCAACCTGCAGATATGAGTTCATTACTTGATGTCCAACCTAATGACTTAAATAACCCTGGATTTAGAAATAACTTTGAAACAAAGATTACTTATGAACTACCAATATTTACAGGATTTAAATTATCTAGTGCAAAAGATATGGCACAACTACAAGTAAAAGCTTCTAAAGCAAAATATACTTATGATAAAAAACAATTAGGCCTAGAAGTACTAAAAGCCTATAATGGTGCTGTTGCTGCTAGATATTTTATTGATGCCACTAAAGATGCTAAAAAAGCTACTTTATCATTTGTCAATTTTGCATCTGAAATGTATAAAGAAGGTTATGTAACAAATATTGATGTAAAACAAGCTCAAGTATATGATATGAAAATAAACTCTATGTTACTTGAAGCAAAAAATAAACACTCTTTAGCTATTGCTTATTTAAAATTTTTAACATCAAATGAAAAAATAACTGATGTTAAAGATTATATGAATATAAACATTAATAGTTCAAATATAAAATTAAATGTAAATAACAGAGATGATTATGAGTATATGAGAGCAAATACACAAACAATGAAAAAAAAGATTGATTTTGAAAAAAGTGCTTCATATCCAATGATTGGTACTCATTTTGAATATGGTTTTAATGATAATAAACTAAATAATATAGATTCTTCTAAAGACTATGTAACTGGTGCAATTGGTCTTGAATACAAAATATTTGATGGATCAAAAACTAATAATGATATCAAAAAAGCAAAACTTGATTATTTAAAAACAAATCACTATTTACAACATATGAGAAATGGGATAAAACTACAAGTTCAAAAAGCAATATTAACATTAAAAACAAAAAAATCAGTTTTAAAAGAAAAATTAAATGCGAGCAATATGGAAAAAGAAATTCTAGAACAATCGAATGAAATGTATAAAAATCAACTTTTAAAAATGAGTGATTTACTGATGCAAGAAGCTAAAACTCAACAAGCAAAAGCTGAATCTATAATGGCAAAATATGAAGTAACAATTGCCGCAGCTAAATTAAAACTAGCATTAGGTGAAAGTATTTTAGAAGATAATGAAATAAGTAATACCAATAAATTAAATTTAAAAAAATTAAGTAAGTAAGGAAAAGAAAATGAAACATATTAAAAAATTATTTTTAGCACTAATACTAATTGTTAGCTCAATTAATGCACAAGAACTTGAATTAAGTGGTACAGTAATATCAGATAATGAAAAATTTATTACAAGTAGATTTATGGGATTTGTAAAAGAACTGCATGTAAGTGAAGGTTCTATGGTAAAAAAAGGTGAATTATTATATAAAATAGATACTACTGATATTGATGCAAAAAAACGTCAAGCCTCACTTCAAGTATCAATGTATAGAACACAATTTGAAATAGTAAAAAGAAACTATAATAGATTTAAAAGACTATATAAAAAAGGTTTAGTATCAAAATCTCAAGTTGAAGAGCTTGAAATGAATCATCATAACTTAAGAGATATGATAAGTGTTGCAAGAGCTCAACTAAGAGAGGTAAATAATCAATACAAATATCTTGAAATAAAAGCTCCAAATTCAGGAGTAATTACTAGAAAAATGATAAAAGTTGGAGAAATGGCCATGCCAGGTATGCCAGCACTTGTACTTACTGATTTAAGTGATATAAAAATAAAAGCAGAAATTTCTGAGTCAAATTTATTTAAAATAAAAAGAGGTGATATAGTTGAAGTTCAAATACCATCTTTAAAATATAATGTTCAAGGAAAAATAAATTCTATAATTCCAAGTTCAAATCCAATGACACATACATTTATGATTAAAATATCATTTAAATCAAATGAATATGTATATCCAGGAATGTATGCAAAAGTATTAGTTAAGGTTAAATAATGGCTAATGAAAATTTACAAAACAATGTAGAACATATAGAAGTAACTGATAGTGCAGGTAAATTAGCGCGTGGTTTTTTACATAATCCTTTAACTGCTGTTTTAGCAGTTGCTCTACTTCTTATTGGATATTTATCTTTAGAAATTATGCCAAGAGAAGAAGATCCTCAAATTGCTATTAGTGGTGGTAGTATTATTATCCCTGCTCCTGGACTTACTCCTAAAGAAGTAGAAAAAGTGATTGTTGAACCTTTAGAACAAAAACTAAAAGAAATTAAAGGTATTGAACATATTTATTCAATGTCATCAAATAATGTTGCAATTGTAAATGTAATGTATTATATAGGACAAAATAGAGAAGTATCAAATCTTAAAATTTATGATAAAGTTATGCAAAATATGGATTTGCTTCCAAAAAAGATAATGCAACCAATGATTAAACCTCTGGATATAGATATTGATATTCCAATAGTTAATATAGCATTTTTTCAAAAAAATAATAATGTAGATTATTATGAATATGTTAGTACAATTCAGGACTTAAAAAAAGAATTTTCTACTATTGATGCAGTTTCAAAAACTAAAATTTATGGTGCTAAAAAACAACAATTTAATGTAGATATAGATTTGGGAAAACTAAAAGGATACCATATTTCTATTGGTCAAATAGCTCAAGCAATAGAAGGTATTACTACCATAGTTCCTGATGTAAAAACACAAACTAATGATAATAAAATAGTAGTATTTGGTATTAAAAATGCTATTGAAACTATAGATGATGTTGGAAATATAATTATTGCTCAATACATGGGTAGTCCAATATATCTTAAAAATATTGCAACAGTAAGTAATGGTTTTAATTATCAAGATAAAAAAAGTGCCTCTTTAATAATAAAAAATAAAAATAATATTGATATACATAATCAAGTTACATTAAGTATTGCAAAATTAGCAGGAACAAATGCAGTAACTGTATCAAACAAAGTAGATAAATTACTAGAAGCCAAAAAAGAATTACTTGAAGAAAAAGGTATTGAATTTATCATTACTAGAAACTATGGTGAAAGAGCAAATGAAGCAGTTAATGAACTTGTAGATCACTTACTTATTACAATTATAATTATTGCTGTAATGCTTGTATTTTTCTTAGGCTGGAGAGAATCTATTATTGTAACATTTACTGTACCTGCTATTTTAGCAATAACATTATTTATTGCCTACATGACAGATCAAACTATAAACCGTATTACATTATTTGCATTTTTACTATCTTTAGGATTACTTGTAGATGCTGCTATTATTGTAATTGAAAATATACATAGGCATTTACATTCACATGAAAGTAATCATATGGAAATGGATGAACTTGTAATAAAAGCAACAGATGAAATTGGAGCTCCAACAAATGTAGCAACACTAGCGATTATTCTTACAATGGTACCCATGGCTTTTGTAGGAGGGATGATGGGTGAATTTATGAAACCTATTCCTTATAATGTTCCAGTAGCTCTTCTTGCTTCATTATTTATTGCTTATATATTTACACCTTATTTAAGTAAAAAATTATTAAAAAGAGAAATACCTAAGAAAGACCATCATAAAAAAGGAGAAAAACATGCATAATAAGCATCATCAACCAAGATTTGAAAATTTGGTATATAATATTTTGCAAAGTAACACAAAAAAGTTTTTTGTTATTTTTCTTACGATTATGGCGTTAATAGCTTCTATTATGATGCTACCTAGTAAATTAGTATTAGCAAAAATGCTACCAGGTAAAAGTACAAATACATATAGTATTTATATTGATACACCAAGTGGATCATCTATTGAACAAACAAAAATAGTTTCTAAATGTGTTAGTGATATATTAATAAAAGAACCAGAAGTTAAAAATATAGAAACATTCTTAGCTCAAGGTAGTCCTTTAGATTACGCAGGTTTGGTAAAAGGAAGTGCTATGAAAATGGGAGATCAATATGCCGAAATGGTAGTAAATCTTACAGATAAACACAGTCGTGAAGATAAATCATTTTTAATGGTACAAAGACTAAGACCAGTAATACAAGAAAATTGTGAAAAACTTGTAAGCGGAACTAATATTAAAATGATTGAAATGCCAGCAGGTCCTCCTACACTTGCTTCTATTGTAGTAGAAGTATATGGTAAAAATAATGATAAAGTTATATCCTTAGGTAATGAAGTAGCTTCTATACTTAAAAAAACTGATGGATTAGTTGATATTGATGTTATGTCAGATGAATCTTATGATAAATACCAACTAATACCAATAAATGATAAAATAAGTCGAGCGGGACTAAATGTAGATCAAATCAATAAAATACTTTATTTGGCATTTGAAGGTATGGGAGTAGCTGTTAAAAATACTATTAATTATAATGACCAAATACCTATTTTTGTATCTCTTAGTAAAAATAGTAAAACAATACAATCAAGTAATATAAATGACTTAAGAAATAAATTAAGTGCATTAAGTCTAATGAACAAGCAAGGTATGATGATTCCGTTAACTGAAGTAGTAGAAATAATCAAAGTTGCTGCAAATAAAACTATTTTCCATAAAGATTTAAAAACTATGGTAAATGTTATTGCAGAAACAGATATGGTATCTCAACTTTATCCTTTACTAGATGCAAGAGAAACTATGATTAAATATTTTTCAAAGAATTATGAAGTGACAAAAGTACCAGAGATGATGAGTACCTATATGTTTGATTTGAAATTAAAAGATAAAAAAACAAATGAAGAATTTTTACTTAGATGGGATGGAGAGATGAAAGTTACACTTGATACATTTAGAGATTTAGGAGCTGCATTTATAGCTGCACTTATTCTTATATTTTTACTTCTTGTTGTATATTATAAATCATTTGCTATTTCAGGAATGATTTTAGCAGGTAGTTTTTTATCTATTATTGGAGTTATCATTGGACATTTTGTAGCTGATTTATTTACAACACAAACATTCTTTTTAACTGCAACTTCACTTATTGGATTTATTGCTTTAATGGGAATTAGTTCTAGAAACTCTCTGCTATTAATTGATTTTGCAAAAGGATTAATTGAACATAAACATATTGAGAAAAAACGTGCTATTGCAATTGCTTCTAATACAAGGGCAAAACCAATTATGCTTACAGCTATTGCTATTATATTAGGTTCAGCTTTACTTGCAAGCGATCCAGTATTTGGAGGACTTGGTGTTGCCCTTATTTCTGGAACAGTAGCAGCTGTTATAGTATCTTTAATATTTATACCTGTATTAATGGATAATACGAAGGCCATATAACTTAATTAATATTATTTTAGCATTACTTAGATATAATTAAATACATTATAAAAAAGGTATTTCTGAAATGAAAAATAATATTAAAATATTAGGTGCATTTGGAGCTAAAACAACTTCCACATCTATGACATGTGTTCAACTTGATGAATACACAGTTATAGATGCTGGAAATATACTTCTAGGTCTTGGATCAGAAGCATCAAACATAAATAATATTTTATTAACACACTCGCATATGGATCATATTGCAGATATACCTTTTATCATAGACGTTTTCTTTTCAAGTAGAACAAGCACTTTAAATATTTATGGAACAAAAGAAACATTACATAACTTAAAAACTCATATATTAAATTGGGAAATATGGCCTGATTTTACAAATATACCTCTTAGTAATACAAGTATCATGGCCATAACCCTTAATGAAATATCAATAAATAAAGAATTTCAACTTAATGACTTAAAATTAAAAGCTATCAAGACAAACCATACGAATGGATCTTGTGGATATGTAGTGGAAAAAAATGAAAATGCTATATTTTTTACAGCAGATACTACCACCTGTCCAAATATATGGGAGGAAGTCAATGCTAATCATAAAATAAATTCTGTAATAGTTGATGTTTCTTTTACTTCTAATTATCGAGAACTAGCAATAGAAAGTAAACACTTTACCCCTGAGCTTCTACATGAAGACTTAGTAAATCTAAAAAGAAATGATGTAAAAATATTTATTAATCATCTTAAACC
>Ga0256827_10001579_pt1 | contig 14626 bp, 15 predicted proteins | sample CV84metaG_FD_185977 | JGI IMG/M metagenome (GOLD analysis project Ga0256827, IMG submission 185977) | Hydrothermal vent microbial communities from East Pacific Rise, Pacific Ocean - CV84 | ecosystem: Environmental > Aquatic > Marine > Hydrothermal vents | place: Pacific Ocean: East Pacific Rise... | reverse complement strand
CCCAAAGTGAGTATTATTAATACCTCCCGTACTTTTAGGGTCATTGCTATCTCGATGCTCTAAATAAGAAAATATTGTATCTGCCTCAGGAAGGTTACCTTGGGCATCTTCAGCATAGGTTTGCCATACAATTTTACTTTTTTCATATAGATTTATATGTAATACATCTATATTTGCCTCCATTGCTATATCTTTTACATGTATTGCATAAGGTCTTGTATTTGTCCCATGACTTCTAGCACCAGGAGGGCTAATAAGCACAGGTATAAGCCCCAATCTTCTTGCATCAGCTACATATGCTCTTAATTCATTTTTAAAATCATCAACACTCACATCATTATCATACGCTTCTGCTGCACCAAACTGAATCAAGAGAAAACCACCATTTCCATCATCAGTTTGATGTATTAATGCTTCAGTATTATTCCAATGTCTATTTGCTCTGCCTGGGTTACTATCGTCAGGGTTTCTATACCTAATAGAATGTGATCCTGAGCGTGCTCTATTATATACTTTACTAGGCTCTTTCATATATTTATCTAATTCTTCACCCCATCCTTCAAGTACTCTATTGTGCCCAAAATAATCAGTAAATCTTGCACTACTATACCATTCAGCATGTACCGTGGAAGAACCAATAATGAAAATTCTTTTAGTATAATTCATCGGTGTATTATTAGCATCTAAAGGATCAGAACCAGCTGCAATCTCTTCACTATCACTATATCCATCATTGTCATCATCCAAGTCAGCATTATTACCTACTCCATCATGGTCAGTATCAATACTTTCAGAAGGATTTCTAGGAAATGCATCTAAATTATTAGCTACACCATCTCCATCTATATCAGAATCCTGTGTATCAATGATACCATCACAGTCAAGATCTGGTTCAGTAATACTCTCATCATAAATAGGGATAACTACGACTAGTCCATCATTAGGTAGAGGAAACCATTTGGGACAACTATTAGTTGCATAAGATATTTGATTAATTGTTAAGATTACTAGAAAGCGAATGAGTAGTTTTTTTATATACATAATATACTCCTTTTAATAATTTGAGTATGTATTGAAAAATAAACGTAACTATATTTTCAATGACTATTCGTGTAAAGAATAGAAATTAAAGTATCTTTCATTATATTATAAAATAAATCTTTTGTCATTCAACTATCTTAATATTTGTAATCTTTTTTTAATTGCCCCAAGTATTAGCTATTTTTTATCTATATTATCTACAGCCTTATCTATCTCACCTAGAAAATGTTCTATTTTCTTGCCTAACTCTTCAATAAAACTTTTCGTTTTAGTAAGGTCAATATTAATATGCTCTTTATCTATCTTGATGCCGACATTCTCAGCCATATCGACTTTACCCTCAGAGATATCTTTTTGTATATTTTCGGCACCTTGTTCAAAGGCAGTTTTGAGTGTATTAAAAAAATCTTTGGTTTGATTGATATCAATATTTATTTTGTCTTTGCTAATGTCTACACCTATTTTTTCAAATAAATCTTTATTTTTTTCTGGCATATTTGTTCCTTCGTATAATAAATTTATCAACCAAATTATAAAATAAGGTTGAGTTCAAATCTATTATAGCAAAAGAATATGAGACTATAAAAATGCCAATAGCGATGCTGTCACAGCAACATTAAGAGACTCCACTCCTCTTTGCATGGGGATGGAAATACTTTCAGTACACATACTCTCCACCTCTTTACTCACACCTTCGCTCTCATTACCTAAAACAAAAATAGTCTTCTCTGTATAGTTTTGTGCTTTATAGGAACTACTCGCATAAGATGAAAGTGTATAGATATCTGCACCTTCTTTTTTAAAAGATTCTAACGTTTTTTGAAAATTAGTTGTTTTTATAATAGGCATTTTAAATAGTGTTCCTACACTTGCTTTTATAACAAGTGGGCTTATTTGTGCAGCCCCTTTTGTGGGAAGAAGTATAGCATCAACATTTCCTGCAGCACAAGAGCGTATAATCATCCCTAGGTTTTGTGGGTTGGTGATACCATCAAGAGCTATGATACGGTAGTGATTATTTTTAGATATAAATGCTTTTTCATCCCCAAAATGTTCTAGTACGATATCCAATGCTACCCCTTGGTCTTGTTTAGCATTTTTAGAGATGCGTGAGAGGGATTGTTTGTCATGGTATTTGACTTCTATACTACGCTTTTTTGCAAGTTGCTTCATAGCTTCAAGCACTTGTGCATCTTTATTAGACTTAGATAGATGTAGTTTATGTACAGTCACCCCCTCATCTTCGAGTGCTTCCATCACGGCATTACGTCCGTAGATAGTCAGTACTTTATCAAAAAAGGATTTTTTGGCTAGATACTCTTTTGAGTCTTCTCTTTGCACTTATTTTTCACCATTCCATGCGATATGTGGTTTGCCATCTTCACCAAACTCCACAGCAGGCATACCCATAATGTTATACCCCGCATCAACATAGTGAATCTCACCTGTAACCCCAGAACTAAGGTCAGAAAGTAAGTACATACCTGAGTTCCCTACTTGGTTGATGGTCACATTTTCTTTAAGTGGTGCGTGTGCCTTGTTCCACTTTAGCATGAAGCCAAATTCACCTATACCTGCAGCGGCTAGTGTCTTGATAGGTCCTGCGGAAATAGCGTTTACTCGTATGCCATCACGTCCTAGGTCTTCTGCTAGGTACTTGGTAGTCATCTCTAGTGCTGCTTTGGCTACACCCATGAGGTTGTAGTTTGGTATATACTTCACACCCCCATAGTATGAGAGTGTAAGTACAGATGAGTTATCAGAAAGAATTGGTTTTAACTCACGTACTATCTCTATAAGTGAATACACAGAGATATCCATAGCCACATCAAATGCCTCTTTGCTAATATCATAAAAACGTCCACTCAAGCCTTCTTTAGGTGCAAAGGCTATAGAGTGTACGATAAAGTCTATTTGACCCATGTCTTTTTCTAGTGAATTTTTAAGCGCTTTTATCTCTTCGGATTTACTCACATCACATGGATAAAACTTTGCACCACATTCTAACTCTTCAGCAATGGGTGCCAATTTTTGTTCAAAACGTTCATTTAAAAATGTAATAGCTACTTCAGCACCCTGTTCTTGACATGCCTTGGCGATACCATATGCAATAGACTTTTTATTCGCGATGCCTAAGATGACACCTTTTTTGCCTTTCATTATCATTCAACTGCTCCAAAAATAAATTATGTTATTTTATCATTATATAACCCAAATGAAAGTTTAGTAATGAAAAAGATACTCATAATAAGCACTGGCGGTACATTTAATAAAGTCTATAACCCAGTAAATGGCGAATTACAGATAGACAAAACATCTTCAGCTATCAAAGAAATAGCCCATAAATGGCTCTGTGAACTTGAAGTAGTCCATATCATAGGCAAAGACAGCCTAGAGATGACAAATACTGATAGAAAATTACTATTTGATACCATCAAACAATCTAGCCATAGCCATATTATCGTTGTACACGGTACAGACACTATGGAAATCTCTGCCAAATATATTGCAGATTCAACGCTAGAACAAACGGTAATCTTCACAGGTGCTATGATACCCTACAGTATTGACCCTACTGAAGCCACTTCAAATTTATGTTCAGCCTATGGATACTTGCAAGGCTTAGACACAAAAGGTATTTATATTGCGATGAATGGGGTATTGGGTAAATATGATGTAATTAAAAAGAATCATATTAAAGGAAGATTTGAAATATCCACTAAATAAACTCAAAAATACATCACACAAAAGAAGCAGAAAGCTAAAATTTCTACTTCATATAAGTATATAACTTAAGGCGTTAACTGCGTAGTACTATTACTATCATAGATATACATCGCACTTAATTGGTTTACGATATTAGTAACCTTATACAATACTCCCATGCCAAGTGCTTTATAAATAAATATTCTTTCATTATCAGAGATATTTGTAATAGGTACTGTACCTACCTCCGTACCATCACTTTTCCATAGTTCATTACCCTGAATACCATCATCAGATACAAAATAAAGTGTATCTCCTACAGCAGTGAGGTTATATGGATAAGAGCTCCCTACGCCATTTTTAATGTCTTTTACTATCACCGTACCTGCCTCAGTACCATCACTTTTCCAAAGCTCTCTTCCATGGATACCATCATTTGCTTTAAAGTAGAGTGTATCTCCTACAGCAGTGAAGTAAGATGGATCAGAGCTCTCTACACCATTTCTAATATTTTTCACCATCACCGTACCTGCCTCAGTACCATCACTTTTCCATAGCTCATTACCATGAATACCATCATTTGCTTGAAAGTAGAGTATATTTCCCGCAGCAGTGAAGTAAGATGGATCAGAGTCCTCTGAACCATTTCTAATATTTTTCACCATCACCGTACCTGCCTCAGTACCATCACTTTTCCAAAGCTCTCTTCCATAATAGGTACTATCAGTTGCATTAAAGTAGAGTGTATCTCCTACAGCAGTAAGGCTGTGTGGATAAGCCATTTGACCACTGTTAATATTTTTCACCATCACCGTACCTGCTTCAGTACCATCACTTTTCCAAACTTCTCTTCCATGGATACTGTTATTTGCTACAAAGTAAAGTGTATTGCCTACAGCAGTAAAGCTGTATGAATCACAGCCAAATGCACCACGGTTAATGTCTTTTACCATTGCCGTACCTGCCTCGGTACCATCACTTTTCCATATCTCAGAGCCATGGATACCATCACTTGCTTGAAAGTAGAGTGTATCTCCTACAGCAGTGAGGCTAAATGGATAAGAGCTCCCTCCACCATTTCTAATATCTTTTACCATCACCGTACCTGCCTCAGTACCATCACTTTTCCATAGCTCAGTACCATGAATACCATCATTTGCTCTAAAGTAGTAGATACTATTAATCCTTATAATAGCTGATTTTAAAGAGCCACTCCCTGTGTTAGTGATGTCTTTAACCATCACTGTACCTGCCTCAGTACCATCACTTTTCCAAAGCTCTCTTCCATGGGTACCATCACTTGCATGAAAGTAGAGTGTATCTCCTACAGTAATGAGGTTATATGGATGAGAGCCCTCTGCACCATTTCTAATATCTTTTACCATCACCGTACCTATCACAGTACCATCACTTTTCCAAAGCTCATAGCCATGGGTACTATCTTTCGCTACAAAGTAAAGTGTATCACCTACAAAAGTAAGGTTATATGGATGATAGCCAGGTTCACCATTTCTAATGTCTTTTACCATCACCGTACCTGCCTCAGTACCATCACTTTTCCAAAGTTCTATTTCATCAGATATACGATTATCTGATATAAAGTAGAGTGTATCTCCTACAGCAATGAGGTTATATGGCTGAGAGCCCTCTGCACCATTTCTAATATCTTTTACCATCACTGTACCGATCTCGGTACCATCACTTTTCCAAAGTTCTTTTCCATGAGTACCGTCATCTGATACAAAATAAAGTGTATCGCCTACCGCAGTACGCTTGTCTGAAGCGGAGTACTGTGCACCATTTCTAATGTCTTTTACCATCACCGTACCGGTCTCGGTACCATCACTTTTCCAAAGTTTACGTTCATGGGTACCATCACTTGCTTTAAAGTAGAGTGTACCTTCTACAGCAATGAGATTGTATGGCTGAGAGCCCTCTGCACCATTTCTAATATCTTTTACCATCACCGTACCTATCACAGTACCATCACTTTTCCAAAGCTCATAGCCATGGGTACTATCTTTCGCCACAAAGTAAAGTGTATCATCTACAGCAGTAAGGCCATATGAATGAGGAAATTCACCCTTGCCAATGTCTTTTAGCATCACCGTACCTGCCTCAGTACCATCACTTTTCCAAACTTCTCTTGCATGGATACCGTCATTTGCTACAAAGTAAAGTGTATTGCCTACAGCAGTGAGGAAGTCTGGATCAGAGCCCTCTGCACCATTTCTAATATCTTTTACCATCACCGTACCTGCCTCGGTACCATTACTTTTCCAAAGCTCTCTTCCATGAGTACTATCATCTAATAAAAAGTAAAGTATATCGCCTATAGCTACAGCAGTGAACTTGTATGGATTATGACTAGTTGCATCACTACTAATATCTTTTACCATCATCGTACCTGCCTCAGTACCATCACTTTTCCAAAGTTCATCTACATGTTTACCTTTATGTAATACAAAATAAGTCATACCTCCTACACGCATTATGTTACTTAAAGACGAATCACCTGTCTTTGGAGCATCTATATCTTTTACTAATGCTGTTTCTGCTACGGTACCATTAGTAATCCATGGTTCATAACCATATTCTTTTGTGATAAACCCTACCATAGTAGTCGCTTTCTTTAGTGTCACAGTGACAATTTGTGTTGCACTATTACCATAAGGATCGGTTGCTGTGACGGTAAAGGTATAGTTTTTTTGTGAACTATCCTGTGAAAAGCCCTTAAGTTTCACTAGCCCTGTGTTTGTATCTATAATAAAATTTGCTGCATCTTCTCCAGAGATACTGTAGGTGACTGTCCCACCACAATCCTTAGCACTTAGAGTAAAAGCCATACTATTTCCTTCTTCTATCTCTATATTTGCGCTAGAGTTAAAAGTGGGGGGCGTTGTATCATCACTTAGCATAAAGTTTGTAATAATACCCATCACCGCATGTAGTTTTGTATCTGTAAGCGTATTATCATTAGGTGTTACTGCACTAAGTGGTTGAGAGGATAAAAATATAAATAAAAAACATACAATCATATACCTGTATAATAGTTTGATTCTCTCTTTCACACAAGCAAATATCTTATGTGTAATAGTAATAAAATTTTGCATTCTATATTCCTTATCTTTACTAAGTTAAATTTTAAATGAAGTAAGATTGTAACATATAATCTTTTGTTAGCCGTATATCTGGAAGTTTCATCTTCTATTACCTAAGCATGGTTAGCTACAGTGGGAGGGACTATCTCTCCTGAAGCTTGCATGCTAAGTGCCTCTGGATACTCTTTATAATGAGTACGTACAGCATTGGCTAATCTTTTTTTCACAGTTTCAGTCACTGTCACTACTTTACCCTCTGGTAGTGCATCGAGTAGTCTTAGTAGTAGTTTATCTTGTGGTTGGGGCATTTTTTCTAACCAACTGTAAAGTAAAGGTTTATTAATATGAGAAGGAATAGAGCCCATGATACCCACATCATTTTGATTATGTACCATTAACCCAGAAGTAGTCCCTCTATCAAGTGTAAGTACCTGAAATAGATAAAGTGTATGATAATCAAGCTGTGTCTGTTTCTCATCAGCTGTATATCCTACATAATACTGCAATGCCTGTAACGTAATACCTATATAGGCATCTATAATCCCTTTACCTACCTCATATGCGAAAGTTCTATCTGCTTCAAAATCACCTGTATTAAAATTTTCCAAATAAAAATGACTCACACCACGTGTACGTCCAAGTACAGGGATATTAAAATATCTATCACCTTGCACTCTACCTTCTTCATAGTATTCACCTGCTGCTCTATCTAGCGCCATTTCAAAATCTCGTTGGAACACATCATTTTTGAGGCTTGGGTTTAAGTCTCCCATGATACGCCAGTATCCTTTTCCATTACGCATTTGTGTCCATGATATATGCATATGCATAGAAGGTGAATGAGGATTAGCAGGGTGTATAATAGTAGAAATAGCTGTAGCAGATGAGAGCTTTTTCGTTTCATCTTCATCATAATGTACTTGAGAGACATTCACTGAAGCTCTATCAAATATAGTCTCATCTCTAGCTTCATAACGTACTCCTCCTCCATGTAAACCCTCATCACGTTCCCACTCTACTGCTTCAAATTCTTTTTTGTTTCCAAGTTCATAACCTATATCATTTAATTTGCTTACAAAATATTTTTGTAACTCTTCTACTAAATCATTGGCTATCTTTGCTTCAAAGGATTTTGCTGGGATTTTCATTCTTCATATACCTCTTATTGATTTGCAAAAAGTATAACATAGCCATACCTGTTTTTATTTGATTTTTGCTATAATAATTTTTCGGAAAAAGAAACATAAAATTATAAAGGGACCTCTATGAAATACAATAAAGTATTACTTTCAACATTCATTATCTTTGGGTTAACGGCATGTAGTAACCCACTAAATTTAATCCTCCCATCAAAAAGAGTAAAACATAAAAAACATACACAACACAAAATACATTATGAAAAGCCAACAGCAGCTAAAGAAGAGATGTTTAAACAAACCATGAATAAAGTAGCACAAAGTACATTAGCTGATGCAAGATACAATAAAATGGATCTTGACACTCCAGAGAAAAAAGCTTGGTTTAAAAATTTGATGTATAGACTTTGGGATAGACAAATTACCCGTAGACAATTTATAGCAGAGGGGTTATCAAAATATCCAAGTAATATCTATGAATTTGCCTTCGTTGCTCATGGATTCCAAAAAAATTCATAATTATCTATAAGCTATAGGGTCAACTGACCCTGCTTCTTTAAATCCTCTTAATCGCAATCTACAGCTGTCACATAAACCACAGGCCTTATCTTCTGATTGATAACAACTCCATGTATATTCAAGAGGAACACCAAGCTCTAAAGATTTTTCTACTATCTGACTCTTTTTTAAAGCTACCAAAGGCATTTTTATCTCTAAGTTTGTCTCCTCTTTAGTACCAAGATTAATTGCTTTTTGCATCTGTTCTATATAATATTCTCTACAATCAGGATATCCAGAACTATCTTCTTCTACTACACCAATAAAAAGTGAAACTGCACTATGTTTTTCTGCAATTGCAGCTGCAATAGAAAGAAATATACCATTTCTAAATGGTACATAGGTCACAGGCACTCCCTCTTCTAACCCTTCTGTAGGTACATCTATACTTTTATCAATAAGTGCCGAAGCACCTATATTTTCAAAAAAAGGTAAATCTATTTCATAATTTTTAACTGACTTTACTGTATTTGCTATAAGTCTAAAAGATTCTAGCTCTTTATTTTGTGTTCTTTGTCCATAGTTAAAATGTACTGCAATTATTTCATAACCTTCATTTTGAGCTATTTTAGCAGCTAAAGCACTGTCCATACCTCCAGAGATTATACATACACATCGTTTAGACATCGTAGACCTTTTTTACTGCCATTTTACCAAGATTAGGGTAAACTTCCAGCATGATAGATTTGGATAATCAAACAAACTTAACCTTGAATATAGATGCCCTAGAAGAGATAGCTTCTAGTCTCACTACTAAAGAAGTAGAACTTATCATCATCGATGGTGAAAATATGAAGAGACTCAATAGCAAATATAGAAGTAAAGAAAAGAGTACAGATGTACTCTCCTTCCCTATGGAAGCACCTTTTACAGAACAATCTATTTTCGGTATGCCCTTGGGAAGTATAGTCATCTGTCAGGACTATGTCATAACCCAAGCCAATGTACTTGGACATACTATACAAGATGAGCTCTCACTTCTTTTTATACATGGTATGCTACATCTACTAGGCTTTGATCATGAGATTGACAATGGTGAGATGCGTCAAAGAGAAGAAGCTCTCATAGAGCAGTTTGGATTACCTAAAAGTCTTATCGTTAGAACAGGAGAATAATGTGGATTTTATAATATTTATCGTAGCTATGGGCGTACTTATTTGGGGTGCTGACCTTCTCATAGAACAAAGTGAGCGTATCGCTCTAAAGTTTGGTATACCTGAATTTATCATAGGTGCGACACTCATTGCACTAGGTACTTCACTTCCAGAAATGGCAGCTAGTATTGCAGCCTCATATAATGGGCAATCAGAGATAGCTGTAGCCAATGTTATTGGGAGTAATGTACTCAATATTACTCTCGTTTTAGCCACAGTATTTTTAATTGCACGTAATATTAATCCAAATAGAGATTTTTTTGCAAAGGATAGTACTTGGGCTCTTGTACCCGTACTTGTTTTTATACTCATGATTATAGATGGTGTAATATCACGTTTTGATGCAATATTACTTCTACTACTTATGGGGGCCTATCTCATGTTTCTACTAAACGATGCTAAAAATATGCCTAAAGAAGATATGAGTGCTTTAGAAGATGATCATTTTTCATGGGTAAAAACCACACCTACATTAGTAGCTGGTCTTATTTTAGTTATACTAGGTGCACACTATACTGTAGAAAGTGCCTCATCTATTGCAAAAAGTTTTGGAATTTCAGAATGGGTTATAGGTATTATCATGGTTTCTTTAGGTACATCACTACCCGAACTTACGGTTAGTATTACAGCCGCTATGAAAGGAAAAGTAGATATGGCTATAGGTAATATTATCGGTTCTAACATGGCTAATACTACAGTAGTATTAGGTGCAGCTGCCCTTATTAACCCACTTACAGTAAATGCATCTTCTTATCTATTTGATATCGCCACTATGATTGTCGCAACACTTCTTTTAGTCTTTATTACTGCAAATAAACTTTATAATAAATCTGCTGGAGTAAGTCTCATTATTATATTAGGACTCTTTTTAAATAATACATTACAAAGTATATAATTTATTTAAAATAGTTATTCGCATAAAGCCATTTATATATATCTGCAGCAATAGGACCAGAGGTACTACCTCCATGTCCTCCATGTTCTACAAGGACTGTCACTACGTACTGAGGATTATTAAAAGGGGCATACGTAGTTATCCATGCATGTGAACGATGGAAATAGGCTAATTCATCTTCTTTAAGACGTTTTTTAGTTGATTGAGGAATAGCCGTAACCTGAGACGTACCAGTTTTTCCTGCTACCTTGATAGGTAATTTACTCATTGTTCTAAATGCAGTTCCACCTTGTATATTACATACATCATACATACCATTACGTATTTGAGATAAATGAGAATGATTAAATGCCATAGGTTTAATTTTTGGTTTAGTCTCATTATTATCTATTATTTTTGCGATACGAGGTGTCACTAGCTTTGATGTTGCAATAAGTGCTGTGTATCGTGATACCTGCAGGGGTGTTACAGAATCATACCCTTGCCCTATGGCAGAAATGACTGTTTCGCCCAAGTACCAAGACTGTTTATATCGCTTCATCTTCCAAGCTTTATCAGGAATAACCCCACTATATTCTCTTGGTAAATCAATACCTGTTTTTACACCTAATCCAAAAGAGCGTAAATGTTTTGCCATTGCATTAATACCTACTTTTAAACTTTTTGAATAAAAATAGACATCACAACTTTCTCTTATTGCTTTTCTTAATCCAACATTCCCATGTCCCCAATGTTTCCAACATCGGAATTTGTGATTACTTTTTCCTAATTTAATATAGCCATTACAATGTTCATACGTCTCCAAAACACCCTCTAAAGATTTTGAAAAAGCCAATGCCATTCCCATCTTAATACTAGACCCAGGAGGATAAGTACCATGTATGATTTTATTCGTAAAAGGATGTGCTAAGTCATCTTGCAATGCACGCCAATCTTTTGTACTAATACCACCCACAAAAAGATTAGGATCATAGGAGGGATAACTAACTGCAGAAAGTATTTCTCCATTAGTCTTCATAACAATAGCAACACCTACTTCTTTAGAAGTTTTAAATCTCTCATAAATCATTTGCTGTAAATTAATATCCAAATTTAATTTAATATTTTTATTATCTTTAGGTTTTACTTCTTTTAAAACTTCAATAGCCTTATTTGTGGCAGTCACTTTTGAAATTGTATACCCTAATTCCCCTTCAAGCACTTTATTATAATAGTGTTCAAGCCCTGTTTTACCAATTGATCCAACCTCATTCACTACCACATCAGTCTTATTTTCTTTTTTATTAGAACGTCCTGTATATCCAATAATATGTGCAGCATACTTACCATAAGGATAATACCTTTTAGTCTCAGCTTCTATTTTTATTTCAGAAAGTAAGCTTAATTTCGCAAATGCACCCATCATATCTGGATAATGGATAAAATCAACTACTTTAATAAATTTATGATTATAAGGAGAGTTATCTTTTTTATATACTTTCAACATGATTGTTTTATTTAAATCAGGGAAAGTTTTGACTAATCTATCTACAACAGAGAAAAGAATTTTACTATTTTGTTTCAAATGTGGCATAATTGAAATAGAAAAACCTATTTGATTCATCGCGAGTAAATTACCGTTTACATCAACAATTTCACCCCTAACAGGCTTAATATAACGCTTTCTTTCTACATTTTCTTTAGCTAAACCTTCATAGTAAAAATTTGATTTAATACTAATATGATAGAGTTTAACAATCATCCCTGTCCAAAATAGAATAAATACAAAAAGAATAAACTTATATCTCATAAGATAACCACCACTAGCATATCTACTATTAAAGTATAAAATAAAATATAGTCTAATTCAACAGATGTAGTTTGAAAAATAAAGTCATAAGACATAAGAATACCTAAATAGATAAAATCAATAAGAATAACAGAAATAATTGGTTTACAAATTTGGCATGTTCTAAAATGTTCTAAACTATGATAAAACATTGCATAGGTAATCAAAACAGAAATAATAATTAAGAAAAAAGGTAAAGATAAATTTACCTCAAGATTAATAAAATATAATAAAGAAATCAAAATATAATAAATTTTTCTTTCTTCTATACCTAAAATAAGTATATAGCCCATAATACCCACAACCAATGGTAAGAATACATAAATTGAAATGAGCATAGGATAAAAAATAGCAAATAGTAATGCTAATACCCAAATAACAGGACGATGTAAAAATTGCAATGCAGAATCCATATAAAACCTAAGAAACTTTGTAAACTAAAGCTACTTCATTACATACTGGAAAATGTATACATTTAATACAATCTGCCCATATCTTATGTTCTGGAATGCGCTCTTTATTTATTTCATTAAATCCAAGTTTTTCAAAGAATTGAGGTAAATAGGTTAAAACAAGCACGTCTTCGGAAACACCAATTTTTTTTGCTTCATCCAAAGTAAAATTTACAATATCCTTCCCTACCCCTTTACCACGATATGTATCATCTACTATTAGACTACGTATCTCAGCTAATCTTGTTGAATGTACATGCAGTGCTGCATAACCTATAAGTTTTCCATTATCTTTAACCAATACATAAGAGCGTATATTTGTGGCAACTTCATCTTCTGTTCTATTTAAAATAATGCCATCTTTTACTTCTGATACAACCAATTCTTGCATCATAGGAATATCTGAAAGCTTCGCTTTAACCAATTCTAACACCTATACGTCCTTCTTTTCACTTTGCTTCTCTTTACTTACAGAAAAAATTGCATCTAAAATTTCTAAGTGAACCCTATCATGTCCATTCTTTTTTAAATTTGAGACAGTGATTGAATCAGGAAACTCACGTTTTAACTTATTACGTTCTTTTTGATTCAACTTATCTATTTTAGTAAAAACGGTCAGATATTTTTGATCAGGACGTATAAAATCAGATATATAGGTTTCTACATCATCATCAATTTTAGCATGAGGGTGACGAGCATCACGTAAATGTATAAATAAACGTATAGAAACTCTATGTTGAATAAATTCTACTAAATTTTTTTGCCATACTTCTTTGAGGCTTTTAGATACTTTGGCATAACCAAATCCTGGTAAATCAACAAAACGTACCGGATAACTCTGTTCATTATAAATATATCGTGTTTCAAAAAAATTAATAAGCTGTGTTTTTCCAGGTGTTGCCGAAGATTTTGCTAAATTTTTACGTTGTGTAAGTGAATTAAGTGTTGAACTTTTTCCTACATTAGAACGCCCTAGAAATACTACTTCACTCATATCCTCAGGCAAAGAATCAGCAATACTTTGTGCTGATTTTATAAAGTTTGCTTCTACTACACGGGGTGAACTCATTTTTTCTTCTCTTGCATATCAAAAATAAACTTTACCGGTTTTTTAGAACTTCCTTTTACTCTTGCATTACCTGTTAACATATCAAATATAATTTTATCTCCATTTACATGTCTTTTATTAATTTTATCATCTATTACAGCTTTACCTTCTAGTAAATATTGTGATTTTTTAGGAAAATAGGTTACTTTATGTGCAGAACCTTTATAAAAACTTTTTTCTTTTCTAAATTCAAATTTAACAGAACCAATTGCAAGATATCTATCCGTTTCATTGTTCTCATTAAAATGTACAATAACTTTATCGCCATGTAACCAGTTTTGTGATTGTTTAATTTTTACATGACCTATAAAATGTACTTCCTTACGCATATTTTCTGCATTCATAGAGTCAGAAGTTATCTCTACTTTTTCTGCATATAAAAAAGAAGAAAATAATAATAAACTAAAAGATATAAGAGCTGATTTTTTTAATATATTCAATAGAAAACCTTTATATGTGATATCTATTATTATATCATTATATTACTTTTCTACAGTATAAACCGTTGCATCAATAACTGTTGCATTTAACTCTTTTTGTGCAGCATAGTATTTTAATGTATCCCCATAAATAATATTTTTAGCCATATGTGCAACAAAAGGTGATGTAATAGTTAATATCTCTTTTTTTTGATGATAATTTGCATG
>Ga0256827_10001578_pt1 | contig 14627 bp, 14 predicted proteins | sample CV84metaG_FD_185977 | JGI IMG/M metagenome (GOLD analysis project Ga0256827, IMG submission 185977) | Hydrothermal vent microbial communities from East Pacific Rise, Pacific Ocean - CV84 | ecosystem: Environmental > Aquatic > Marine > Hydrothermal vents | place: Pacific Ocean: East Pacific Rise... | reverse complement strand
TGTTCGTGAGTGGCTAATGGAAAAAGGCTTCCAAGGTCAAGAAGGACAAGAACTTCCTGAAATGACAGATGAATTTGTAAATCTTGTTTCTGAAAGATATATTGAGCTTTATGAAATCATTGTTGGTGAAAAATTCATCAAGGAAGATACTTTTGAAGTTGCTGATAGAATTGAGAAGAATGTAACTGATTTTATTCATACCTATTATAGGTAGTGCCATAAAAGCATCAATCTTTTAGTTGAAATTGCACACAGTACAAAACATTTTTTTATCTAGAAATGTTTCGTTATAACTGTTTATCCTATGAACCCTGAAAGGGTACTATATATGTAGCCACGGGTAAAAAACCGTGGCTACAATGATAACAGATAATATATCAAAGCTCCATTATTGAAATATAATGCTTAAATTTGTCCTATGATAACCAAGACTGATATAATAAGTAAGCTTAAAGACCTTAAACCAGAACTTTATAAAGATTACTCTGTTAAAGAAATTGGTCTTTTTGGCTCCTTCTCTGATGGTTCTTATACCAAAGAAAGTGATATTGATTTATTAGTTGTTTTAGAAAAACCTATTGGATGGAAATTCTTTTCTCTTGAAATATATCTTGAGAAAGTTTTTGATAGAAAGATTGATTTAGTAACGAAGAACGCCCTAAAAGAACAAATTAAATCATCAATTCTACAACAAGTTTATTATATCTAATGAAAAGAGATCAACGCACATACACAATGTATCTTGATGATATTCTTGAATCGATGAATAGAATTGAAGAATATATAAGTGGTTATGATTTTGTTAAATTCAAAAGAGATTACAAAACTGTTGATGCCGTAATTCGTAATTTTGAAATCATTGGTGAAGCTGCTAAAAAAATTCCATTAATTTTAAAAGAAAATTATGCTGATATTCCTTGGGATGAAATGTACCTTCTTAGAAACAAGGTTACTCACGAATATTTTGGCGTTGACTATGAGATAATATGGGATGTTGCCATTAATTATTTACCAAAAAACAAAATCCGTCTTAAAGAAATAATATCTATTGAAAAGAGAAAAGAATCTAAATAGTTTAGCAGTAAGTGAAAATAAATTTTTCTATAATTTTGTCATTATTTAACACCCTAATAGCAACAAATAACTAGTTTTTATACTACATTTGTGGCTCGAAAAAATAATTAAGTATTTATGGTTAATTACTGTAAATAGTTAATTAATTAAAGAACAACTTAAACAAAACAATATGGATTTAAAAGGAATATTAGCAATTGGCGGAAAGCCAGGATTATATAAAATGGTATCACAGAGTAAGACAGGACTAATTGTAGAGGGAATGGAAGATAAAAAGCGTTTTCCTGTTTACACTGCTCATCAAATTAGTGCTCTTGAAGAGATTAGTATTTATACTTATGAGGAAGATGTTCCTTTAGTTGAAGTATTCGAAAAGATGTTCAATATTCTAGATGGTAAAGACCCAATTAGTCCAAAATCTTCTAAAAATGAGCTACTTAAATTCTTTAGCACTATTCTTCCTGATTATAATGAAGAGCAAGTTTATGCTTCTGACATTAAGAAAGTAATACAATGGTATATTGCCTTAAGCAAAAACGGTCTTATGGTTTTCGATAAGAAAGAAGAACCTAAGTCTGAAGAAAAAGCTGAGGATAGCAAAACCGAAGAATAAAATAATTGAGCTTGTTTAATAGACAAGCTTTTTTTACAACATTTGATTTATGACAACACCACATAATCACGCAAAAAAACATACAGGTTTATTAAAAGTTCTAACTAATAGAACTATTAATAAGTCATATTATGTTCTTGAAATTGAAATACCACAAGGAGCAAAAGATATTCTTCCTGGGCAATTTGTTGAGATATTAGTTGAAGATTCTAAAAGTACTTTTCTACGTCGTCCAATTTCAATCTACAATGTGAATATTGAAAGAAATTCAATGGAATTGCTAATTCAGATTGTAGGAGATGGAACTCGACAACTTGCTAAACTTAAAAAAGGGGATTTTGTTGATATAATGTATCCTCTGGGGAAATCTTTTAGTATTATTAAAAGTGGGACAAAAGCTCTTTTAGTTGGAGGTGGCGTTGGTGTTGCTCCCCTCCTATATCTTGCGAAAAACCTTAAAGACAATGGTGTTGAACCACATATTTTGCTTGGTGGTCGTACTTATGAAAATATAATTGAAACCGACAATTTTGAAAAATATGCCAAAGTGTATGTTTCTACAGAAGATGGTAGTCAAGGAGAAAAAGGTCTTGTTACTCAGCATTCTATAATGCAAGATGCAAGTTTTGATATGATTTACAGTTGCGGCCCTGACCCAATGATGAGAGCAGTTGCAAAAGTAGCTTCCAATAATAATACTAATTGTGAAGTTTCACTTGAAAATATGATGGCCTGTGGTATCGGTGCTTGCCTTTGTTGTGTTACCCCAACCACTAGCGGACATCAATGTGTTTGTAGTGACGGCCCTGTTTTCAACACTAAAGTTTTAGAATGGAATTAATAATCAAAAGATAAAAACCTATGAATTTAGCTGTAAAAATTGGTGATTTAGAACTCAAGAATCCCGTAATGACTGCTTCAGGAACTTTTGGTTATGGTCCTGAATTTGAAGATTTTATTGATATTAATCGTCTTGGTGGAATGGTTGTAAAAGGAACAACTCTTCATCATCGCGAAGGAAATGCTTACCCTCGAATGGCCGAAACTCCATCCGGAATGTTGAATGCTGTTGGACTTCAAAATAAAGGTGTAGATGTATTCTGTAAAAGCATTTATCCTGAAATAAAGCATTATGATACTAACATTCTTGTAAATGTTTCTGGTTCTACTGTTGAAGAGTATATTGAAACTGCAGAAAGAATAAATGAACTAGATCATATTCCAGGAATTGAATTAAATATTTCATGCCCCAATGTAAAAGAAGGTGGTATGGCTTTCGGAACTAGCTGCCCTTCAGCTGTTGCCGTAACCCATGCTGTACGCGAGGTTTACAAAAAAACTATGGTAGTGAAACTTTCTCCAAATGTTACTAATATTGCGGATATTGCAAAAGCAGTGCAAGATGTTGGTGCTGATGGAGTTTCTCTTATTAATACACTATTAGCAATGGCTATTAATGCTGAAACTCGCCGCTCTGTACTTTCTACTGTTACTGGTGGCTTAAGTGGACCTGCTGTAAAACCTATTGCTTTGAGAATGGTTTGGCAAGTTGCTCAAGCTGTTAAAATTCCAATTATTGGTATGGGTGGAATAATGAATGCTACTGATGCAATAGAGTTTATGCTTGCTGGTGCAACTGCTATTCAAGTTGGAACAGCTAACTTTATTGACCCAAATGTTACCATGAAAATCATTGATGGTATGGAAGACTATATGAAACGCCATAATATTGATGATATTAATGAATTGGTTGGGGGAATGAGATGATAAGGCTAAAGGAAAAAGGCTAAAGTTTAAAGTAAAAAGTCGGCAGTCAGCAGCTGCACAAAACACATAACACATAACACATTGTCTATAAAAATCTCAGCAGTATCATACGCCAATACCTACCCTTTTCTTCTTGGATTAGATGAATTTATGGAAGGAAATGATTTCACAATAAGTCGTGATGTGCCATCAGTTTGCGCAAATAAACTTATTAGTGGTGAGGTTGATTTGGGTTTAATTCCTGTTGCAATGATTCCACAAGTTCCCAATGCAAATATTATTTCAAATTATTGCATTGGATCCATCGGAAAAGTTAATACGGTATTATTGATGAGCAAAATTCCTTTAGAAAAGATAAGCAAAGTATATCTTGATACTGAGTCTCGTACTTCAGTAAATCTTGTGAAAGTATTGGCAAAAAAGTATTGGTTAACAGATTGGAATTATGATATTCTTCCAATAGACTACCATTCTAACAATAATGTAGAATCTATGGTTCTCATTGGAGATAAAACCCAAGAATCATTGGATTTTCCTTATCAATACGATCTTTCTGAAGCTTGGTTTAATTTTACAGGAAAACCTTTTGTTTTTGCTGTTTGGGTTGCCAACAAAAAACTTACTGATGATTTTATTAATAGATTTAATGCTTCACTAAAAAAAGGATTAGATAATATTCCTAAATCGATTAAGAAATACAATAAAAGTATTAAGTATGATTTGGAAGAATACTTAAATAACTACATATCCTACCCTTTTGATAATGACAAGAAAGAAGCTTTAAAACTATTTCTTTCATATATAGCATAGTAAATAAAGAATATTAGTACTTTTACAGTTCATTAAACTAACAATCATGAAATCCTTATACCTAGCACTATTTCTTTCATTATTTATTTTTAAAACTAGTTTCTCACAAATTACTATACTATCAACTGACCTTGGAAGTGTAAATGATACTGTAAGATATAGCCAAGCAATTCAAACTCCAATATCAGCAGTTGAAGCTACTGATACAAACTATTTTTGGGATTTTTCTAATTTGACTGCTAGCTCTCAAAGTTTAAAAGAATATGTAAGTATAACTAGTGTGCCCTTAATTTATAAGATTGCATTCTTTGGTAATGCAAACTTTGCTAGTCCCGAGAATGACCAATCAACACCAGGGTTTAATCTAACTAATTCTTATAAATTCATTAAAAAGACTTCATACAAATTTGAGATTGTAGGCTTTGGTGGCGAACTGAATGGCACGCCATTACCTGTTATATTTGATTCTCCAGATGTTCTTTACAATTTTCCTATGAATTATAATAATGCTGATTCATCAAATTCTTCTTGGAGTGCAAGCTTGCCAAATACAGGATATATTGAAGAAGTATTAAATAGAAAAGACACTATTGACGGATGGGGAATTATCAAAACTCCTTACGGACAATTTAGTTGCTTAAGACTTAAGTCAGAAGTATTTAAGGAAGATACTATTTATATAAATAGTAGTGGTATAGGTATGAGATTACCTCAAAAATATACTGAATATTCATGGCTTGCTAAGAACATGAAATTTCCTATAATGAAAGCAACAGTTACTCATGGTTTTTTTGAACAAGTAGATATTATATATATGGATTCAGCTAAATCTTTTGTTTCAGTTAACCCTACTTATTGCCCTGCTCCTCCTTTAAGAGTTATGCCTAATCCTGCTACAGATTATTTGAAAATAGAAATTAATAATTCATCAAAAGCCAAATTAGAGATAATTGACCTTCAAGGTAAAATACTATATTCAAAAGAAACTTATTCTCAAGAATTTATTTACATACAAACTAGCGATTGGCCTAAAGGATTATACTTCATTAAGTTAGTTAGAGAAGAAGATATTAGTATTAAAAAAGTAATTATCCAATAATATGACACTCTCATATTATCAAAATAAATATTAAACATATATGAAAGCATTTCACGCATACGATATAAGAGGTATATACAATCAAGATTTTAACAAAGAAGATGCATATAAAATAGGTTTCTATCTTCCAGCGCTATTAAAAACTAATAAAATACTCATAGGTAGAGATGTAAGACTTAGTTCACCAGAGATATACGAGAATCTGACAAGAGGAATAATGGATTCTTGGTCGGATGTGTATGATGCCGGACTTACCACTACTCCAATGATATATTGGTTAACTGCTAAATTCGACTTTGAAGCTTCAGTTATGATTACGGCTTCACATAATGGCAAAGAGTATAATGGAATGAAAATTTCTAGAGCTGGTGCTAAACCTGTAGGATATGATACTGGTTTGTCTGAATTGGAAAAAATGCTTGAAAAAGAAGTTATTGCCTGTTCTCAAAAGGGTAAAATTATTCTATTTGACAAAAAACAAGAATATATTGATTTTCAAAAACAGTATTTACCAAAGAATATTGACAAACTAAAACTTAGCATTGACTGTTCTAATGGTATGTCTGCATTACTAATAAAAGATATTATTGGAGATAATCACAATTATATATTCGATACTCTAGATGGCAGTTTTCCTAATCATGAAGCTAATCCTCTAGTTCCTGAGAATGTTGTTGATTTACAAAATGCCGTTTTGGCAAATAAAAGCGATTTAGGAATTATTTTCGATGGAGATGCTGATAGAGTTATGTTTGTGGATGAAAAAGGGAAGTTTATTTCTCCTGATTTAATGATTGCTGTTTTAGGAAATTATTTTCTCAAGAACAAAGATAACAAAACACTTGTTCTTCAAGATATTAGAAGCTCAAAAGCTGTTGGAGAATACCTCAATAAAATTGGAAATTCAGAAGTTCATACATGGAAAGTTGGACGAGCATTTGCTTCATTAAAGATGGCAGAAATTGATGCTACATTTGGAGGAGAACTTGCTGGACATTATTATTTTAAAGATTTCTATTATTCTGATTCAGGATTATTAGCAATGCTATTTCTCATTAAAGTTATGGCAGATATGAAAGAAAATGGCATTAGTGTTTCAGAACTTATTGCTGAAATTAAAGCTTATGCAAATTCTGGTGAGATTAACTACAGGATTGAAGACAAACTTGGCGCTATGAATGCAGTTAAAGATTATTTTTCAGAGAATGAATCTGTTACTAAGTTCATGGATTTTGATGGCTACAGATTGGAATTTCAAGATTGGTGGTTCAATATAAGGCCATCAAATACAGAACCTTATTTGCGCTTAATAGTTGAAGCTAAATCAGAAGATTTATTAACATATAAACTTGAAATAATTAATAGTTTATTAAAAGAGTATTTTTAATATTTGCAAAATATTAAATACTAAAATTCTAAAAATGACAGAAGATAATTTAAATAAAATAAAATCAACGCAAGTGCTTGAGTTAATAAGAGTTGCACATGAATTTTGCGTATATACAGAAGAAATAGAGAGTAAAGATATTACTGATTTGCTTTCTTTTTATCAGAAAGTTCTACCTCTTTTATATTTAAAAGGCTCCTTAATGCCCGATATTAAAGTATCGGATACTAGTTTCAATGAGAGATATGTTAATGAAGAGCATTGGGAGAAAGTTTATATGAGTTTGAAAACTAAACTTGGCGACGATGATTTTTTCTGGCATGCAGACGAAAGCAATGAACTTATTAAACTTAGTGTTGCTGACTATATGGCTGATATATACCAAGACATGAAAGATTTTGTTGTTCTTTTTCAGAAAGATAGACTGGCAGCAAAAGAGAATGCAATATTCTCCATAAAAAAATACCATGCTATACATTGGGGACCAAGACTTACAGATGTTCTTCCTATTTTTCATAAATTACTTTTTGCAAAAGAGATTGCCTTAAATGAAGAAGAGGATATTTAACATTTATTAATACTATCAATATAACTTAGTGGAATAATAATTGTCTAAATTGCATTCGATTTTATTAAAGAACTTACATTATATAGTTATGAGAAAAATAATACCAATTTTAACCTTTGTACTTTTATTTGCAAGTACAAGTTTATTTGCTCAAAAAAGTGGTTACAACATTAAAGTAAAACTTCAAAATTCACAAGACACTAGTCTTTTATTGGTTAGTTATTATGGCAATACCAACCAGATTAAAGATACTGCATATCTACACAATGGTTCTTATGATTTTAAAGGAAAAGAAGCCTTAAAAGGAGGTATATATCTAGTCGTATTTCAGAATAAGCAATATTTTGAAATGATAGTAGATAAAGAGCAGCATTTCTCAATGGAAACAGACCCTACTGATCCTGTGAATAAAATGAAAGTTAAGAATTCTAAAGATAATGATGCATTCTATGAGTATATGCTTGCCATTAATAAGCTTGGAAGAAAAGATAAAAAGCTGAATGACGAATACAAAGAAGCTGATGGAGATAAGACTAAGCAAGATAAACTTAAGGAAGAAATTAAGCTTGTAAATGAAGATGTTAAATCTCTTAAGCTTAACTTTATTGATAATCACCAAGGAAGCCTTTTTGCTAAGGTTCTATTGGCATCTAAAGAGCCTGAAGTACCTAAGGTTTTACCTAAAAAAGAAGATGGAAGCGATGATTCAACCTATATATATCGTTATTTTAAAGAACATTTCTTTGATGGTTTTGACTTTGCCGATGAAAGATTATTACGTACTCCTATTTATGCAAGTAAAATAAAAAGATATTTCACTAAGATATTAGTGCAACGCCCTGACACTTTAATAAAAGAATCTATCGGGATTATTGAGAAAGCTAAACCAAACAAAGAGACATATAAATACTGCATCTGGTATTTTACTTATGTATCAGAAACGAGCCAAATAATGGGAATGGATGAGGTTTTTGTTGCATTGGGAAAGAAATACTACTTAACAGGTGAAGCATATTGGGTGAATGATAAAGTTCTTAATAGAATGACCAAGAGAATTAACACTCTTGATAAACTATTGATTGGTAAGAAAGCACCAAATATGATAATGCAAGATACTTTATTAAATCTTCGAGGTCTTCATGATGTAATAGCAGATTATACTATTGTTATTTTCTGGGATCCAGATTGTGGACATTGTAAGCACGAAATTCATGCCTTAGAGCCATGGTTTAAAGAAAATGGAGAAAAATATAATGTAAAAATATATGGTGTTTGCACTGATACTAATATGGTGAAATGGAAAGCAAAGATTAAGGAATACAAAATTCAAGATTGGATAAATGTTGATGGACCACGTAGCCTCACTCCTAATTACCACGATTTATACGATATTATTTCAACTCCAACTATCTATTTATTAGATAAAGATAAGAATATACTTGCAAAAAGACTTAGCTGGAATCAAACTACTGAGTTTATCAAAAGAGAATATGAAAAGGGATTGAAAAAGGAAGAGGAATAAAAATTTACTAATTAGTCATGGCATAAATGCCATGACTAATTAGTATTATGTAAAATTGGCCTAAACCCAAAATCTATAACCTTCCCAATAAGCGAAAAGCCTTAAAAAGAATATTAAAATCATTTCCAATTCTATAATTCCGAGCATAAACAAGGTTTATTCTTACTTTATCTTCATTACTAGCATCAGGACTAATTAAATCAGAAGGGTGAAGTATACTTTTCTTAATAAGAGGTAGATTTACATCCTTAATATCTTCATCGAATCCTACTAAAGTATATTTACCAAAAACTACTAAAATAAGATTCTTAATTAGGCCCAATGGATTTCTTGATAACCAAAAATGCAACGGATATGTAATTAAAAGAAACAAACTTATAGCAAAATCAAATAACCTTTTAAACCTTTTATTACTCTGCTTATTAATAGCGTTCACCTCTACAAAATACACATCACTTGAAGTATCAATAGAGCTGGAACCAATAATAAACATCTGCTCTGGTGGTGCTATCTTAAAATCCATATCCGGAGACTTCAATTCAGCCATCAAATCTATTATCTCCCTAGCTTTAAAATCTTTAGCGCAAAAAATCAACTCAGATATTTTATGGATTTTTACAATTTCTTTTAGTTGCTCAACAGATCCAAGTACTTTAGTATCCCCTTTAGTTTTCGATTCAATATCGAGTAATATTTTACTCAAAAAGGAAGCTTCAATAGATGTACTATTAATTAATGATAATACTCTTTCTGTTTCTTCATCACTACCAACAACAGAAATTCGCTTTGCTATTTTCGAACCAAATTTCATTGACTTTACCCCCAATAAATATGCAATAAAACGCCAACTAATCATACTAATGGCCGACCAAAGAGCACCAAATAGAATCAAAGCTCTAGAAAATCTGTATATTTCTGGTAATAATGCATATACAACCAATATCAACATTACACCTATCAGCTGACCTAGTAGTATTTTTTGTGCTTTAATTGGCTTATCATAACCTCCTGAATAGTAAATAGAAAGCTGCCAAAACAATATAATAATAGGAATTACAATGTATAAAAACTGAATTGGATAATGCTGCTGTTCACCAAGAATTATTTCACCCCAATAATTAGCAGCAACAAACATTCCTGCATAAACAATAATAAAATCAATTGCTGGTACTATTAAACTCTTAATTGTGCTAGCAACTATTGAAACCAATGCCCTTAAAACAATTGCAGAATTAATAAGAAAGCTAAAAAGCTTTGCATTCTCTTTGGAATAATGCTTTTTTGCAAAAATCACCATAGCATTATAGAATACATAAACATAATTCACTGTATTCTTTTTGGTGCTTTCTCCCTTATAATGGATTATTCTTGTACCTGCAAAATAGTAGTTTTTAAAACCTCCTTTTATTATTCGATACGACAAATCAATATCTTCACCATACATAAAGAAATCTTCGTCAAGTAAGCCTACTTTATCAAGAGTGGTTTTCCGCATTAGCATAAATGCTCCAGATAGCACTTCTACCTCATGGGTTTCGTCTTGTGGTAAATGTCCTGCATGATAAGCAGCAAATTTCTTACTCTTTGGGAATAGCTTGGAAAGTCCAAACATCTTGAAAAAAGCAGCAGCAGGAGTTGGCAATCCACGCTTAGATTCAGGTAAGAACCTCCCCTTTCCATCAAGCATCCTCACTCCCAAACCTCCAGCATCAGGATGTGCATCCATAAAATCAAGTACTTTCTTGAAAGTATCTTCCTCTACTATAGTATCGGGATTTAAGAGTAGTACGTACTCTCCTTTCGAAATGTTAATACCTTGATTATTAGCCTTTGAAAAACCTCTATTATCTTTATTTGCTATAAGTGTTATTTGAGGAAATTTCTCAGCAAGCATACTGAGTGAATTATCAACAGAATTATTATCAACCACAATAGTTTCAACATCAATTCCCTTAGATGCGGCCAAAACACTATTAAGGCATTGCTCTAAAAAAAACTCAACATTATAATTGACAATAATTACCGATAACTTCATATTATAGTTTTTCAGCCCCAAAGATAAAATATTCTACAGCTACTTATAAATATTTGTACAATAATATTTAAATGCTTTAAATATTTGTATTATTTTTGACTAAAATAATTACATCACAATATTATTCAATTTATCATGAGAAAACTATTAATAGGCATTATTGTAATAACCATTCTTTCAAGCTCTAAATGTGAAAAAGATGAATACGATGGTATTCCTCAAATGGATTATAAAGAGGCAATGAGAAAATTCGTTATTGGAATAAGTGAATACAGCAAACATATCTATTCTGATTTTATCATTATTCCACAAAATGGAATAGAACTTATGAGTAATATTGGAGAAATTAATGGTGCAATTTCTACAGTTTATTCAAATGCAATAGATGGGAATGGACAAGAAGACTTATTCTTTGGCTACGAAAATGACAATGAGGCTACTCCTACGGCAACAGTAGATTATTTAAATAATTTTCTTAAGCTTTCAGCTGATAACTCTAATACTATTCTTGTTACAGACTATTGCTCTGACCATTCGAAAATGGATGTTTCATATACTAAAAACAATGCTTTAGGATATGTTTCTTTTGCAGCAAACCATAGAGACCTGAATAATATACCAGACTATCCCGATTACATAATGAATGAGAATAGTAACGATATCACTAAGCTTTCCGATATTAAGAATTTTTTATACATAATAAATCCAGAAAATTTTTCTAGCAAATCTGACTTTATTAATGCCATTAAAGCTACAAATTACGATCTTATAATAATGGATCTGTTCTTTAATGACAATATCGAATTTACAACTCCAGAAATTAAGCTCCTTAAGAAGAAAGCAAATGGTGGTAAACGATTAGTAATTTCATATATGTCGATTGGAGAAGCAGAAAACTACCGTTACTATTGGAAAACAGCTTGGGACAATGACAAACCTTTCTGGCTTGATGAAGAAAATCCAAACTGGGAAGGAAATTATAAGGTTCAATATTGGGAAAAAGAATGGCATGATATAATTTATGGCAACAATGATTCTTATACAAAAAAAATAATGAATGCAGGCTTTGATGGTGTTTATTTGGATATTATTGATGCATTTGATTATTATGAGAGTAAGTAGTATTGAACTTTTAACCATATATTAGCACAAAATAATTATACACACAATGGATTTATTAGTAGCAGAAAATATTACAAAAACCTTTGCCAAACACAGAGCGCTTAATAATGTAAGCATCAGTGTTCCTGAGAATAGCATATTTGGGTTATTAGGGCCAAATGGAGCTGGCAAAACAACATTAATACGCATTATTAATCAAATAACTGGACCTGATTCTGGCAAAGTGTTTCTTGGAGGAGAGAAACTCCAACCAAAGCATATCGAGTATATTGGTTATTTACCTGAAGAACGAGGTTTGTACAAAAAGATGACCGTGGGAGAACAGTCTATATACTTAGCTAGGCTAAAAGGACTTAGTAAGAGCGATGCCAAAAAGCAACTTAAGTATTGGTTCGAGAAATATGAAATAGGTGCATGGTGGGACAAAAAAGTTGAAGAACTTTCCAAAGGGATGCAACAGAAGATTCAGTTTATTATTACGATTCTTCATAAACCTAAACTTCTAATCTTTGATGAGCCTTTTAGTGGTTTTGACCCCATAAATACAAATCTACTTAAAGAAGAAATTCTTAACCTTAGAAATGAAGGTGCTACAGTTATTTTCTCAACTCATAATATGGCTTCTGTAGAAGAAATATGCGATCATATTGCTCTTATTAATAAATCTAAAAAGATATTAGATGGAAAAGTATCTGATATTCAAGATGAATATAAAACAAGTACTTACGAAATAGAATATGATAGTAATACAACTCAACTATCAGAGTTTATTCCTTCCAATTTCGAAATCGTTATGAAAGAAGAACTTGAAAGAGGTTTCAGAGCTAAAATAAAACTTCCATCCGATAATCACACAAATGAATTATTAACTGCTTTGATGAAAAATTCTAGAATTAAACTTTTCAAAGAGATAATTCCAAGTATGAACGAGATATTCATCCGTAGAGTAACTGAAAACTAATAACCTAAAAAAATAATGATATGAACAAGATTTGGCTTGTTATACAAAGAGAATATTTAAGTAGAGTTCAAAAGAAGAGCTTTATAATAATGACAATATTAGGTCCAATATTAATGGCAGCATTATTTATTGTACCTGTTTATATAGCAACTGTTAGCGACGAAATCAAAGTTGTTGGTATAGTTGATGAAAGCGGATTCTTTACTGATGCTTTTGAAAATAGTGAAAAGCTAAAATTCAAAGAAATGCATATGGATATTGATGAAGCCAAAGAAAACTATAAAAAAATTGGCTACAATATGGTGCTATATATTCCAAAACCTTCATACACTTATCCTAAGAAAATAATTATTTATTCTCAGAGTGAGCCTGGAATGAGTGTGGAGAGGAAAATAAGGAAAAGCATTAATGATGACTTAAGAACCATGCGTCTTAAAGATGCTGGAGTTGGCGATGATGTAATTAGCGCCATGAAAGATGGTGTTGACCTAACAAGTATTAAGCTTGGCGAGAATGGTAGTGAAGAAAAAAGAACAGGAACACTTAATTTTATTCTTGGAACTGTATTATCACTTGCTATATATTTCTTTATTTTCTTTTATGGCACTCAGGTTATGCGTGGAGTTATTGAAGAAAAAACTAGTAGAATTATTGAAGTAATTATTTCTTCTCTTAAACCATTCCAACTAATGATGGGTAAAATAATTGGACTATCAATGGTTGGATTAACACAGTTTCTTTTATGGGTAATCATTACAACTTCTATAATTACTGGTGCTAAATTTGCTTTTTCTGATAACCTTGCAGAGATAGAGAAATATCAAATGCAGAAAACAGGACAAGTAATTGACCCTTCAAACCAAGTAGAAGTTAATGCTCAATACGATAAAACAGCTGAAATTCTTGATACTGTAATGAGTATTGATTTTAAAGTAATAATTGGAAGTTTCTTGTTTTATTTTCTTTTTGGATATTTACTTTACGGAGCTTTATTTGCCGCTATTGGTGGTGCTGTTGATAATGATGCAGATACCCAACAATTTATCCTACCTGTCACCATACCCCTGATAATTAGTATTATGGCATTACAACCAATTACTAATAATCCTGATGGACCCGTTGCTTTTTGGTTATCAATAATTCCCCTCACATCTCCTATTTCTATGATGATACGTATTCCTTTTGGTGTACCTTGGTGGCAACTTGCATTATCTATGTCATTGCTTATTGGAGGGTTTATATTCTTTACTTGGGTAGCAGGAAAAATCTACAGAGTGGGAATTCTTATGTATGGAAAGAAGATTTCATATAAGGAGCTATGGAAATGGTTAAGATATTAAGTATATGATATTCTTATAATTCATATAACAAAGTCGCCTTGCTCCAAAAATTAATGCAGGCTCTTATAATTTTTATGATTTACTATTTTTCCAAAGGAAAAATTAATCATATTTAATCATATTTATCAGCGTCTAAAACAATAGCATAGCTATCCAATATATATTTATTAGAAGTATTACATTATATATTTTATTAATTTTTTTTATTAGTGTCCGATAAAAATATAATAAAAGAGGCAAATCTCTTGTATTATAAAGGCTTTTGAATGTTAATAGTCATTAGTACCTTCTTATCGGATTAATTGTCAATAATTTATTTTGCCTCGTTC